>Ga0082212_10000209_pt1 | contig 85933 bp, 64 predicted proteins | sample TergutNt197P3_FD_71548 | JGI IMG/M metagenome (GOLD analysis project Ga0082212, IMG submission 71548) | Neocapritermes taracua P3 segment gut microbial communities from Petit-Saut dam, French Guiana - Nt197 P3 | ecosystem: Host-associated > Arthropoda: Insects > Digestive system > Gut ...
CTCCCAGATCCACACCAGTCAGCGAGGGTTTCTGTGATGCCCGAGATTGTGCCGTTGCGCGGCTGAGCGTACTTGGGTACGCGAAGGCAAGCGCAAAAGGTGCAAGATCGGGTATCACAGGAAGCCGCAGCGTCAAGCAGTTACGCCGGCTGGCAAGCCGGCGTAACGAATAGGTGGTGGAGCATAGGGGGATCGAACCCCTGACCTCAGGCTTGCAAAGCCCGCGCTCTCCCAGCTGAGCTAATGCCCCTGTTCTCAAGGTGGTGGGCCTAAGTGGATTTGAACCACTGACCTCACGCTTATCAGGCGTGCGCTCTAACCAACTGAGCTATAGGCCCTCACAATTGCGCCCGAATACCTTATCCTGTTTACCTGGTGAGGTCAAGAATTTTTTCACAAAGGGGGCGGTCGAGGACAACGCAGGGATAATGGGGGCGTTTCTATTCTGTCCTGCGCCCCTGAGTCATTGCGAGCCTGACCCGCAATCCTGCCCGTTCCGGTCGGGCAGGACATTCGGGCAGGACATTCGGGCAGGACATAATAGAAACATCCCCATTATCCTTGCTGGAGACCCGCGCCTTACAGCGTGATTCTGAGGGCCGAGATGGCGAGGCCGACGCAGACGCCTATGGCGTAGAGGCTGGCGAGGAAGGCGAGGTTTTCCTTGAGGCGGCGGTTCGCCCGAAACAGTATGAGCAGGCCGACGCCGGCCGAGACCAGCAGCCCCGCCATCAGGGCGCCGACGCCCAGTGCGCCTTCCAGGTAGAGCTGGGTGATGGCGACACTTGCCGCACAGTTCGGGATGAGGCCGACGAGCGCCGACGCGAAGACCGACAGCGCGGGGTTCGCCGACAGGAGCCCGGCGAGCACGTCTTCGCCGACGAAGGCGAACAGCGCATTGAGGGCCGCGGTTATCAGGAAGATGAAAAGCGTCACCTGCAAGGTATGCTTGAGGGCGCTTTTGAGGATACCGCCCTCCTCGCCATGGCAGTCGCAGTGGTCCTGCTCGCACAGCACATGGATGTGGTGCTCGGGAGACGCATGGGGGGGCTTTGAGGGACGGCCCTCCTGCGCAGACGCCGCCCTTCTGTCCATGATCCGCATAAAGGCATCAACGGCAAAGCCTACCGCCATGCCGATTGCCAGCTTCATGCCGAGTATCTTCAATATGACGGCGGCATCGACCTGTTGCGCAAGGAGCACGGGCAGCATCTCGTCTGAGGTCGAGAGGAATATGGCAAAGAGGGTCCCCAGCGAGATGACGCGCCCCGCATAAAAGGTCGCGGCGGCGGCGGAGAACCCGCATTGGGGGAAGACCCCTAGGACGGCGCCGATGGCGGGGCCTGCCGCGCCGGCCTTGGCAACAGCCTGCTTCGCCCGTTTGCCAGCCCTATGTTCAAGGGCCTCAAGCGCAAGATAGGTAAGGAAGAGGAAGGGCAGCAGCTTCAGCGTGTCGGTGCCCGCATCGAGGAATATGTTGAGGATGGTTTCCATACAGGGCATTCTAGCACGTCAGTAGGCCTGGTCAAGGGAGGTATGGGCGTGGGCGTCGGCATCGAGGGGGAAGAACTTCTCGGCGTGGAAGCGGTCGAGTGCCACGAGGGCTATCATGGAGGCGTTGTCGGTGCAGGCGTGGATCGGCGGGAGCGTCAGACGGACGCCGAGCCGGGCGCACATCTGCTCGTAGGCCGCGCGCAGGGCCTTGTTGGCGGCCACCCCGCCCCCCAGGCAGAACTCGCGCGCGCCTGTCTGCACAAGCGCCTTTTCCGCCTTCGCCACCTGCACGTCGATGACCGCCTGCTGGAAGGACGCGGCAACGTCGGCCTTGTCCACGGTACGCCCCGCCGCCTCGGTGTCTTTGATATAGGTGATGACCGCCGTCTTCAACCCGGAAAGCGAGAAGCGCAGGTCGCCTGAATGCAGCATCGCCCGCGGGAAGTCGATGGCTTCCGGGTTGCCCGAGGCTGCGGCCTTCGAGATGGCGGGCCCGCCGGGATAACCCAGGCCCATCATCTTCGCGACCTTGTCGAAGGCCTCGCCCACCGCATCATCGAGCGTCGCGCCCAGGGTCTCGTAGTCGCCCCAGGCCTTCACGTGCACGAGCATCGTGTGGCCGCCCGACACCAGCGACACCACAAAAGGAGGCGTGATGTCGGGCGTGGCAAGCTTGTTCGCGTAGATGTGTCCTTCGAGGTGGTTCACGCCGATGAAGGGGATGCCCGCAGCCCAGGCGGCACCCTTCGCAAAGGCGACGCCCACGACGAGCGCCCCGACGAGCCCGGGCGCGTAAGTGACCGCGACGGCATCCAGGTCGCGCCAGCGCAGGCGCGACAGGCCACGCTTCCTCGCTGCAGCATCGAGGCATTCCTCGGCCACTCCGCAGATGGCCTCGATATGCTTGCGGCTGGCGATTTCGGGGACAACCCCTCCGAAGCGGGCATGGAAGTCGATCTGCGAGGCGACTATGTCGCACAGCAGCGCCCCCGTGCCGTCGACGAGCGCCGCCGCCGTCTCATCGCAGGAGGTCTCGATGGCAAGGATGAGCGGGGGTTGAGGGGGCGCTTCTGTGCTGCGCGCCGTCAAGGGCATGCCGGCGACGTCGCTGGGCGCGGACTGGCTGGGCGCGGGCGAGGACTGGGGGCTGGGCGTACCTGGCGTGCTTGGCGTGCTTGGCGTGCTTGGTGGAAGCAGCGTACCTGGCGCAAGCGGGAGCGGGCCTTGCAAAATGAGCGCGTCGGCGGAGCCCGGGTAATAGCGCCGCCGCACCCCTGCCTGCTCGAAGCCGAGGGAGCGGTAGAAGGCCTGTGCCCCGCTGTTCGTCGCCCGCACTTCGAGCAAGGCGTCCTGGGCGCCTAGGTCGCGCGCATCGGCGGCGAGCCGGGCAAGGAGGCGCCGCGCGATGCCCCTGCGGCGAAAGCCCGGGTGCGTCACAACTTTGAGGACCTGCAGCTGCCCGTCGACGACCCAGCCGCCGGCATAGCCGACCATCAGGGAGGCCCCTGGGAGCGAAGGGGCTTCCGGTTGCGGGGGGGCTTCTTGTGGAAGGGTCGCCGGCTGCGGGGGGGTTTCCGGCTGCGGGGGGGTTTCTGCGTAGGCCGCCCACCACACCCGGTCTGTGCGCGGCAGCTCGTCGAGCACCAGTGCCTCGCTCCAGGCGTCGGCTCCCATGGCCTCCTTCTCAAGGGATGCCACGTCGGCGGCGTGCGCCGCGTCGAGCGGACGGTAGACGATGCCCTGCCCGTCCGGCTGGGCGTTCGCGATTGCCGGGTCGAGGGCAAGAGGGCGCTGGTCGCGGCGCAGCCCCTCTTCCTGCACGCCCGTCCGCAGGTTCTTCGGGTCGTTCTTGCTCAGCCGGATACGCTCGTTCTCCTCCGCGTCGGAAAGGCGGGTATAGACCGGCAGGACGAAGGCGGGGTTGCCTCGCGAAGGGTCGAAGGGGTCGATTGCGCCTTCCCGCCACGCATCCCGCGCTGCCAGCAGGAGGCCTCTTCCCGTGGGTGTCCACAGGGACTCGTCGCACAGGCTGCCCACGGCTGCGAACATGTCGGGGTATTTCTTGAGCGCGTCGCCTGTTACGGCAATGGGGGCGCCGAAGGAGTCTGCCAGGGCCTGCGCCGCCTGCTCGGCCCTCAACACCCTGTCGGCGTTGAGGCGCACTACCCCTTCCTCGGCGAGCTCGTAGCAGACGGGATAGACCTCCTTGCGCATGGCGTCGGCGACAACGGCCAGCCTGCCCCGCACTCCCGCGTCGTGGGCCTGGCAGGCTATCGCGTCCAGGGTCGAGACGCCGAAGAGCGGCACTTCGAGGGCCGAGGCCATCCCCTTTGCCGTCGCCATGCAGATGCGTACCCCCGTGAACGAGCCCGGCCCCCGGCCGCACACGACGCAAGCTACCGCCTCCCGGGCGATGCCCTGCTCTTTCAGCAGCGCGTCTATCCGGGGCAGGAGCTGGGTGTTCGAGGCGCGGTAGGCCTCGGCCTCGCAGGTCGCCACCACGGCCACGTCCTTCGCCGCCGCGTCGATCTCGCCGATGCCGATGGCTATCACCTCGTTCGCGGTGTCGAAGGCCACGACGTAGGCGGCTTCGGCGGATGTCGACGCCCCGGCGGGGCGGACGGCGGCTTCGGCGGACGGCGGCGTCTCGGTGGCCTCGGCGTGCGGTGGCACCCCGGCCTCCGCGCCCTCCCGCCTCATTTCTTCACCAGCCGGGACTTCGAGTCCTGCGCCCACACGAACAGGAGACGGCGGGAGCGGTCGCCGTAGGCGCAGGCCTTGACGGTACGGACCTGGTCCGCGTCGACACTGAGCTCGATCCCCAGGTAGTCGAAAGGCAGCGCCTCGGGAAACTTCTCCCCCCACTCGATGAAGGTGGCGCCCGGGCCTTCGACGAGCTCGTAATAGCCGATGTCGTCGAGCTGGCTGACGTCGTCGAGGCGGTACAGGTCGAAGTGGTAGAGCGGCAGCCCCGTGCTGCCCTCGTAGTCGAGCAGGATGTTGAAGGTCGGGCTCGTGACCTGCTCGCGGATGCCGAGGCCGCAGGCGACGCCTTGGACGAACTGCGTCTTGCCCGCGCCCAGGTCGCCGCTCAGCACGACCGCGTCCTGGGGGCGCAGGTAGGGGGCGAGGGTGGCCGCAAGCTGCTTGGTCGCCTCTGCCGAAGAGGTCTTCCGCACGTATGTCAGTCCCTGGGACACGGCCAAGCGCCTAGTCGAAGTCCGGGTGTTCTTCTTTGCTCAGCATAGCCAGGTCGTAGGGGGTCGACTGGTAGACGTAGTAGTTCAGCCAGTTGGTGTAGAGCAGCTGGGCATGGGCACGCCAGCTCGCGACCGGCGGCTTTGCGGGATCGTCGCCGGGGTAGTAGTTCAGCGGCACCGCTATCGTGTCCCCCTTGTCGAGGTCGCGCCGATACTCATAGCCGAGCGTGTCGGCATCGTATTCCGGATGCCCGAACACGAAGAAGTGGCGGCTGTCGGTGCTCTTCGCGATATAGACCCCCGCCGCCTCTGACACGGCTATCAGCTCAAGTCGCGGATGGGCCTCGATGTCCTCACCGCGCACCTCGGTATAGCGCGAGTGCGGGGCGCGGAAGACGTCGTCGAAGCCGCGCACCAGCGGCGACGAGGGCTTGACCACGTGGTGGTCGAACACGCCGAACACCTTTTCCCCCCGGTCGTGCTTGGGAATCCCGTAGTGGTAGTAGAGGCCGGCCTGCGCACCCCAGCAGATGTGGAAGGTGCTGTAGACGTTCTCCCGCGACCATTCCATGATGGCGCTGAGCTCGTCCCAGTAGTCGACGTCCTCGAACTCAAGCCGCTCGACCGGGGCGCCCGTGATGATGAGCCCGTCGAAGCGCTGGCCGCGGATTTCCTCAAAGCTCGTATAGAAGGCCTCAAGGTGCTCTTCCGAGACGTTCTTCGCCTGATGGCTGATTGTCTGGAGTAGCTCGACCTCTATCTGCAGCGGCGTGTTCGAGAGCTTCCGGAGGATCTGTGTCTCGGTCACTATCTTCGTGGGCATAAGGTTCAAAAGCAGGATGCGCAGAGGGCGGATGTCCTGGTGCATGGCCCGATGCTCGGTCATGACGAAGATGTTCTCGCCCTCAAGGATGTTGGTTGCGGGCAGTGAGTCGGGGATTCTGATGGGCACGGCGCTTCCTTCCTTTCGCTCGCCTCAAGTCTTTTTGCTCCCAGCCCGTGGCCGCACGCCTCGTTCCAAGGCCTGTTTCCACGGCGTGGCACTATGTGTGATACTATAATAGCAATGAATGTGCGCCGCGCACAGTGGAAATCAAATCTGGAGGGAGCGAAGGGAAGCTATGGGGAACTCGATCGAAACAACTTGCGTACAAGGGGGGTACCGCCCGAAAAACGGCGAGCCGCGCCAGGTACCCATCTACCAGAACACCACGTGGAAGTACGACACGAGCGAGTTCATGGGCAAGCTCTTCGACCTTGAGGAGGCGGGGTACTTCTACACGCGCCTCCAAAACCCCACGAATGACCTGGTTGCCGCAAAGGTCTGCGAGCTTGAGGGCGGCAGCGCGGCGATGCTCACCTCTTCGGGGCAGGCCGCCAGCTTCTTCTCTATCTTCAACCTTGCCTCGTGCGGGGACCATATCGTCTCGTCCTCGGCGCTCTACGGCGGCACCTACAACCTGTTCGCCACGACCATGAAGCGCATGGGGATCGAGTTCAGCTTCGTCGACCCCGACTGCAGCGACGACGAACTTGAGGCTGCCTTCAGGCCGAACACCAAGGCGGTGTTCGGGGAAAGCGTCGCGAACCCGGCGCTTTCCGTCCTCGACATCGAGCGCTTCGCGCAGGCCGCGCACGCACAAGGCGTCCCCCTTATCGTCGACAACACCTTCCCGACGCCGGTCAACTGCCGTCCTATCGAGTGGGGGGCCGACATCATCGTCCACTCGACGACGAAGTACATGGACGGGCACGGCGGCGCCGTCGGCGGCTGCATCGTCGACGCGGGCAGGTTCGACTGGACGAAGCATGCCGACAAGTTTCCCGGGCTTACCACGCCTGACGAAAGCTACCACGGTGTCGTGTACACCGAGCGCTTCGGCCTGGAAGGCGCCTTCATCACGAAGGCGACCGCCCAGCTCATGCGCGACCTCGGGGCTATCCAGGCACCGCAGAACGCCTTTTTGCTCAACCTCGGGCTTGAGAGCCTTCACCTGCGCATGGCGCAGCACAGCGCCAACGGGCTTGCCGTCGCGCGCTTCTTGGGCGAACACCCGAAGGTCGCGTGGGTGCGCCATCCCTCGCTTCCCGGCGACAGGTATTACGAGCAGGCCTGCAAGTACCTGCCGAAGGGGTCGTGCGGGGTCGTGAGCTTCGGCGTCGCCGGCGGGCGAGCCGGGGCGGAGGCCTTCATGAAGAAGCTCGGACTCGCCCAGATAGCGACCCATGTCGCCGATGCCCGCACCTGCGTGCTCCATCCCGCGAACGCCACGCATCGCCAGATGAACGACGAAGAGCTTGCCGCCGCCGGCATCACGCCCGACCTGATCAGGCTCTCCTGCGGCATCGAGGGGACCGGCGACCTGATAGCCGACCTCGAACAGGCCCTCGGGTAAGGACGGCAAAGGGAACAAGGGCCGCCAAGGGGCCGCACCGTGTGACCGTGTGACAAGGGGCCGTATAACGTGTCACACGGCCCCTTGTCACATGTGCCTTTTCAGGTGCGGGTGAATGTGCGGCGGTCGACGAGGGTTTTTTGCAGGGTTTCGTAGTTGAGCGTGCAGCCGAGCCCTGCCTCGTGGCTGCTCGGGTTCAGCACGACCCATCCCCCCTCGACCTCGAAGGGCGGGTCGCAGATATCGCTGTCGAAATAGCGCGACGATGACGAGAGGTCCCCGGCAAGCGTGATGCCCGGCAGCGTCTCGAACGCCGCGTGGAGGTACTTCGAGACGCCGGTGTCGTACATACCCCCCATCCAGGCCTCGACGCCCCGCTCACACATGTGGGCATAGGCATCAAGTGCGGGCGCCACCCCGCCGAATTTGGCTATCTTGAGCACATGGGAGCGCAGCGCGGGAAAGAAGAGGGCCTTCTCGAAAGCAGCCACGGTGGCGACGGACTCGTCAAGGAAGACCGTCGTCTTCAAGTCTTTCTGCAGCCGGGAAAGGCGCGCGAACAGGTCGGTCGGGCCCACCTTGGGCAGGCGGCCCGGGTCGATCGGCTCTTCGATGCCGCGGATACCCAGCTCGTCGAGGGCCTGGAGGCTGGCAAAGTCCCGCTCGGAATAGGACTGGTTCGCGTCAAGGGTAACAGTCAGGTCGGCAAAAGCGTCGCGGACGGCACGGACGCGAGCGAGATCGTCCCCCGGCTTTATCTTGAGCTTGACACGGGAATAGCCTTCTCCGACCGCCCCTGCAACCGCCTCAAGCGTCTTTGCGACCGACATGATGCCCAAAACCACCCCCGCAGGGACCTTAGCCGGGGAATGCCTGTCAGGGGAGCTTCCGGTGTGGCCGTCCTGCCCGCTGTTGCCAGCGGCTGCGCCGTCCTGCCCGCCGCACCCGCCGATCAGCTCCCACAGCGGCTTGCCGACTATCTTGCCGTACAAGTCCCAGAACGCCGGCTCAAGCGCGGCCTTTGCCATGGGGTAGGCGGCTGCCGGGCCGCACTCGTCAAAGCAGGCCGAGACTTCCCGGGGGTGGAGGTATACCTGATCGAGGACGAGGGGGATCAGGTGCTTCTCAAGTATCTGCACATCCATGTCAAGCGTCTCGGGGAGGTAGAAGTCCGTCGGGAAGGCGACACACTCGGCAAGCCCCGTGCGCCCCGCCCAGTCGATAACCTCGACAATGACCGACTCCCTGAAGCGCAAGGTGGCCTTCGCCGTCGTGACCGGCTCCTTGAACTGCTGCCGTATGCGGTAGAGCCTGACCTCGTGCACTTCCAGGCGCTCGTCGTAGCGCCCTTTGAGCACTACCCTGTCGGGCTTGCCCGCCGCGGTTCTCGGGAAGGCGTCCATCACACAGATATGGTGTGGGCGGTAAATCTTGGCCAGGCGCGACTCAAGGCTCGTAGACACCCCGGCGGCGAAGGCCTGGAGGGAACAGGGGGGCTGCAGACCCGCCCCCGAAGCCTCCGAGGCTTCTGCGACACCCAGAGCTCCCGAGCCGTCCAGGACACCCGCAGCAGCACCCGCATCGTCTCCGTCCGCAGCGTCCGTGCCCCCTGCATTGCGCTCTAGCAGCGCGACCGGGCGTTTGCCCCAGGCCTCGTCATCCACGCCGAACACAAAGGCGGCAGACACCCCGGGTATCTTCTCAAGCTTCTCCTGTATCTCGGCCGGGTAGATGTTCTCCCCTCCAGAAACAAACATGTCGTTGATGCGTTCTTGGACCTTGATCTGCTGCTTTCGCATGGATGCCGTGTCGCCGGTCAGGAAGAAGCCGTCCACCGTAAAGGCGGCGTTCGTGTTGAGGTAGCCGCCGAATATGCCCGGGCCACGCACCGCCAGCTGACCGACACCCTTTTTGCCGGGCGAGATTATCTGAGCCTCGTAGCCGGGCAGGAGCGTGGTGGCACCCTGGTAGTCGGGGCCCGCGAAATCGGCCGCAATCAGGCTCGCCGTCTCGGTCATGCCGTAGCTCGCATAGACCCGGGCACCTGCGGCAGCCGCACGCTCAAGCGTCGCCGGGTTCGGGGTCGCCCCGCCCAACAGGACGCACTCATAGCACTGCAGGCGCTGTGGCCTGTCGGCCGCAAGGAGGTCTTGCAGCATCTTGTCGACAACCGAGATATGCGTCGTGCCGTAGACCGTGGCATCGGCAAGCAAACGCTCGGCGTTGAAGGTGCGGTAGCAGATGAAGGGCGTGCCGCCCATGATGGAGCGGATGACGATCTGGAAGCCGCCCACATGGTAGAGCGGCAGGGCAAGCTGCCACATCCCCTGGCCCTGGATGCCCAGGGCAGCGTTGAAGGCAACAGCCGAACCGGCCAGGTTTTCCCAAGTGAGCGCCGCCGCCTTGGGTCGGCCGGAGCTGCCGGAGGTGAAAAGCACCAGAGCAGGAGCCCTCTTGTCAAAGAAGGCCGCGCTCTGTTCAAGCCGGTGGAATATCTCGCTTCGTTCGCGGGATACCGAAAGTTGCAGGTCGGCCTCGCCTTTCCGGAAGCGCACGCGCTTTTCCCGCCCCTTTTCGCGCTCCTGGTCGCGATCCTTCTCGCGTTCCCACGCCGAGGACACCCTCCCCTTTCCGTCCGCCCTCAAAAAATGGGCTTTTGCAAGCAGGTGTTCGGCGTATTGCTCGGTAAGGTGGGTGACGAGGCGGATGCTGCGCAGGGACCTCAGCTCTATGAGGCGCGTCCCCTTCTCCTCTTCGGTAAGGCGGTTGTTGAGCGCCACGAGCGTGAAGCCCCCGTAGGCGGCAGCAAGCACCAGGAAGATGAAAGCGGGGCAGTTCGCCATGTCGACCGAGACATAGCTGTTGCGGGTGACCCCTTTTTCCTGGAGCTGGAAGGCCAACGCCGCAGCATGGGCGCGGACATCCTCGAAGGAATAGTCGGACGTGCGGCCGTCGTCGTCGACGAAATAGAAGCACGGGCTTTGTGGGCGCTGCCGTACCAGCCGTTCAAACTCAGCAAGCATGCCTGGATCTCCCTTCTGCGCCGCGTCTCACTTTAGGGGAACTTGGGGAAGCGGCCGAAATCAGGCTGCCGCTTCTCCTTGAAGGCATCGCGCCCCTCCCGTGCCTCCTCAGTCGTGTAATAGAGAAGTGTCGCGTCGCCGCCGAGCTGCTGGATGCCCGCAAGCCCGTCGGTCGCCGCGTTGAAGGATGCCTTCATGAACCTCAGCGCCGTCGGCGACAGGGCCAACATCTCTTGTGCCCAGGCGACGCACTCGGCCTCAAGCTCCCCGAAGGGAACCACTTTGTTGACCATGCCCATCTCCCGGGCCTCTTCTGCGGAATACTGCCTGCACAGATACCATATCTCCCGGGCCTTCTTCTGCCCGACAACAGCCGCAAGGTACCCGGCCCCATAGCCAGCATCGAAGCTGCCGACGCGCGGGCCCGTCTGCCCGAACCGCGCCGTCTCGGCCGCGAGCGACAGGTCGCACAGCAGGTGGAGAACGTGCCCGCCGCCGATAGCGTAGCCGTTCACCATGGCGATAACCGGCTTGGGGACAACGCGGATCAGGCGCTGTAGGTCAAGGACGTTGAGGCGGGGGATGTTGTCTTGGCCGACGTAGCCGCCCACGCCGCGGACGCTCTGGTCGCCGCCGGAGCAAAACGCCTGGTCTTCCGGGCTCCCGTCGTGGTTGGCCCCGGTGAAGACGATAACCCCGATAGAGGCGTCGTCGCGGGCGATACTGAAGGCGTCGAAGAGCTCGGTCACGGTGAGCGGCGTGAAGGCATTGCGGCGTTCAGGGCGGTTGATGCTGATCTTGGCGATGCCCTGGAAGGTCTCGTACACGACCTCCTGGTATGTCTTTCCCGGCTCCCACGCAACAGCGGCCATGTCCCCATCCTTTCGCTTTGGCCCGCCCGTGCCCGCAGGTTCGCGGCGGCCACGGCACTAGGCCTCGTAATACTCCCTCAAGATATAGTAGCCTTACTTGGCGCCCTGTGCGTGCAAAGGCGACGATTCCAAGAACTTCTTCACGTGGCGGATATAGGGCTTCGGGGCCTCAAGGTGTGCGTTGTGCCCCGTGTCGAGCAGGACGGAGGCGATGCCTTCCCGTTGAAGGCCCTCGGCAATGCCGCGGTAGCGCCGGTCGTGGATGCCCGCGATATAGAGCACCCCCATCGGCAGGGCCACGACCTCATGCGAAAGGTCGGGCATGGCATGCTGGCCCGCCCCCCTCACCATGAGGGCGAGGGCACGCGGGTCGTTCGCCACGCGGGTCGCCCGTATCCTTGCCTGCAGGTCGGCAGGCAGGCCCTTTTGGGTGTCGAAGAGGGGCTGCCCTTCCCAGAAGTCCGCAAAGGCCTCGTTATCGCCCTCCTGCAGCAAGGCGACAGTCTCCCGGTCGCGCTTGAGCATGGCCTGGCGCTGTTCTTCGGTCGCAGGGCCAAGGCCCGTGCTTTCCAAGACGAGGGAGGCAACCCGGCAAGGCTGCGCACAGGCGAACAAAAGCGCGACGCGCCCGCCCATTGAATAGCCGACGAAGTCCGCGCGGTCGGCCTGCAGCCATCCCAGCAGGGCCGCGAGCATATCGAGCAGGGCGGCCGGGTCGTAGGCGGCCGGGTCGCCGGGCCGGTCGCTCCTGCCGTGGCCGACGAGGTCGGGGGCAACCACGTAGCGGCCCTGGGCAAGGCTGGGGGCGACCCTTTCCCAGGTCGACGATGTCTCAGAGAAGCCGTGAAGCAAAACGAGCGGGGGGTCTTGTGCCTCCCCCCACTCGGACACGTGGTAGCAGACGCCCTTATGCGAGAATCTCGCCATAGTAGTCTTTGAGCTTTCCCGGCTCGACCATGACCTCGACCAGGTGCAGCCCGGGATTCCCGCACGAGGCGCGGTAGGCGGCCTCGAACTCGGCAAGCGTCTCCACGCGCGTGAAGGGGATGTCGAAACCGGCCGCCACCTGGGACAGGTCAACCTGCTGGGGCGTGGTGAAAAGCCGCTCGAAGTAGGGGTCGTCAGAGCTTTGGGGCAGCAGGTCGAAGATGGCCCCGCCCTGGTTGTTCAAGACGACCGCCACGATGCCCGGGCCGGACCCTTCCGAAGCCTGCCCTTTTCGCCCCCTGCCTTCGGCGGCGCTGCGCGTCTTGCACAAAAGCTCGCGTTGGAGCATGAGGGCGCTCAAGTCGTGCAAAAATGCCAGGTCACCCGTCAGAAGCGTCGTCTGCCCATAGGCCTGTGCGGCTCCGAGGGCCGAGGAAAGGGTGCCGTCGATGCCGCTCAAGCCCCGGTTGCAGAGCAGGTCGATGTGCTTGGCGGTTTTCAGGTAGAAGGTGTCGATGAGCCGTATTGCCAGCGAGTTGGCCGCGAAGAGGCAGGAGCCTTCGGGGGCTATCTCCATCAGGCGGCGGACGAAGGCCCCTTCAAAGCCGCTCTCGAAGTCGGAGTCCTCGATGATACGCCATGCCTCAGCGTCGTTGCGGGTGATCCAGGTTTTGGCATACTTCTTTTGGGCTGGCCAAGCCTTGTCTTTCCGCGTGTCGGCAAGGCCCGCGGCGGCGGTGCCCGACAGGCCCGCATACGCACAGAAGGCCTCGACGAAGGCCCGTGGCGTCGTGGGCACGTACACGTCGGTGGCCGCGTTGAAGTCGCGTGTCTCGCAGGCATCAACGACAATCTGTATGTGGTCGGTCGCGGCTATCCTCTTGGAGCAGGACTTCGACACGGGGTAGCGCCCGAAGCGGATGAGCACCTCGAACCCGAGCTCTTCCAGGTCGGCGCTTGCAAAGGCCTTGTCGTAGTTGTCGATGACAAGCGTGTCGGGGACGCTGCGCAGGTTGCTGAGCGGGTCTGCCAAGAGCGGCAACTGGTAGGCGCGCGCCCAATCGAGCAGGCAAGCCGTCTCTTCCCGCTGTGTGAAGGTGCCCTCCCCGCAGCAGACGAGGGTGCGCTTGCCGTCCATGATGCGCAGGATTGCCTCGATGGCCTCTGCGCCCGGCTTCGAGCAGGCGGGGAGGAAGCCGCCCTCGAAGGAGGTGTCCCCCAACGACACGGGCGAAGCGGCAAGCATACCCCTTCCTTGTGTGAACAGGCCCTTCGCCTGCAAATCCGGCTTCAGGGGCTCATCAAAGGGGAAGTTCAGATGTACCGGCCCGGCATTGCTGATACAGCCGTACCACAGCTCGCCGTTGTCGCCTTGGGCAGCTTCCGAGCCCACGGCCTTCGCAAAGGCCACCAGCGCCATCTGGCGAGCGAAGGCCACCGCTTCGGGGCCTGCCCCCGGCAGGGGCATCTGCTGGAAGTGGCGCACGTGGTCGCCGTACAGCTTCACCTGGTCGCAGGTCTGGGGGGCGCCAAGGCCCTGCAGGCGGGGCGGCCGGTCTGCCGTCAGCACGATGAGCGGCACGCGGGAGGCCTCGGCCTCGAGGATCGCGGGATAGTAGTTCGCCGCCGCCGTGCCCGAGGTGCAGACGAGCGCCACCGGGCGGCCGGTAGCCTTCGCCAGGCCGAGCGCGAAGAAGGCTGCGCCCCGCTCGTCGATGTCCACGAACAGCCTCAGGCCGCTCTCATGGGCGACCAGGGAAAGCGGCGTCGAGCGCGAACCGGGGCTCACGACCACGTCACGCACGCCGCAGCGCATCATTTCGTCGATGAACGCCGAAACGAACAGGGCCGACTCTAGGGGGACACTACTTTTTTCCATAACTACCTCCAGTCTCGTTTCTACCGTCGAAAGCACTCAGAATGGTCTTGAGCTTCATGTCTGTCTCGTCGTATTCCGCATCTGCCTCGCTGTCTGCCACAATACCACAGCCGGCATACAGCCACCCCATTTCGCCGTCGAAAACACCGGTGCGTAAGCCAACGGAAAACTCGCCGTCACCCGCCGCGTCCATATAGCCGCAGGGGCCTCCGAAAAAGCCGCGGTTGTAGCCCTCTATCTGGCGGATCAGCATAAGCGCCTCGCCGACCGGCGTGCCGGCGAGGGCCGGGGTCGGATGCAGCTGCTTCACGAGGCCGTTGAGGCTGACGCCCTCCATCACCTGGGCAAAGGCAGGGGTGTAGAGGTGCTGCACATGTTGGAGCGCCAGTATCTCGGGCTGGAGGGCTATCCTCACCCCGTGGCAGTTGCGCCGAAATACCTCGCGGATGAAATCGACCACGAAGGCGTGCTCCCGCAGGTTCTTCTCGTCGCACAGGAGTCGTTCGGCCAGCCGGGCGCGCTCGGCCTTGGAGCCCCCCGCCCCCGTCGTCCCCGCAAGGCACATGCCCTCGACCTCCAAGCCGCGCTTGCGCACCAAGAGCTCCGGCGTGCAGCCGCAGAAGAACACGTCGCCGTAGCGGTAGAGCAGAACCGTGCCACGCGACGGGCCGTCTATGAGGTTGACCAGCAGGTCCTTCGAGGAAAAAGGGTGGGCGACGACAAGCCTCACCCGGCGCGAGAGCACGACCTTTTCCACACGGCCCACCTCGATTGCGGCAAGGCCGGCCGACACCGCCTCGTTCCAGCCTGCCCGGGAGTCAGCCTCAAGGCTGTAGGTTATCTCGGTGCGCACGCGCTCAGGCGCGCACGACACCTGCCGGGCGAAGCGCTCGACCCGTCCTGCATAGACCGGCCCCAGGGAGTTGGTCTGCAGGAAGCTCCCCCGCCCGTTCTCGATGAGCACCACTTCGGGAAGGAGCAGCCTCAGGCGCGGGAAGGCCTGGGTCAAATCGTCGGGCGGCAGGGGGTTTTCCGCATCGAAGCGGTTGAAGGAGAAGAAGACCGGCTCTTCGGCAGCCTCGCCCTGCAAGACGCTCTCGACCTCGTGGAGCGACCGCAGCGCGATACAGCGTCCCAGCCCCATGAAACGGGTCTTGTGGTGCTTGTCGTAGTAGACGAACTGGTCGGTGAAGCCCTTCTGGAGCACGCAGAAGGCATCGACGATATCTGCCTGGATAGCCTGGGTGTAGGAGAATACCTTGGTCATGGCGCCTTCCTTACAGGTTTTGGGGGGAGGCCGCTATACCTTGTACATGTACTGGAACACGTCTTCACGCTGCATGATGACCTGCATGCCAATCTCTTCGCCAACGGCGCTGAGGCTTTCTTGCACCGTGTTGAAATCGGCCACCTCCGGGTCGAGGGTCACGAGCATGGTCATTGAGAAGATCTGGTTGTTGAGGATGGTCTGGTTGATGTCGTCGATGTTGGCCCCGTTTTCCGCAAGGGCCTTCGACACCGCCGCCACCACGCCGCTTCTGTCTTTTCCAAGGACTGAGATGACACACTTCATCAGGCTTCCTTTCATGGTGTAGGTCGAAAAGGCATCGGGGCGGTTTTTGCGCAAGCCCCTCTAGCACGTGAAGAACCGTCCCCCATGCCTTGTGCTAGCGGTTGAGCATGAGCGAAAGCGCCTCGGTGCGCGTCGCCTGGTTGCGCTTGAAGAGGCCCCGCACCGCGCTCGTGGTGGTCTTCGAGCCCGGCTTCTTGACGCCGCGCATGCTCATGCACATATGCTCGGCCTCCATCACGACGATGACCCCCTGCGGCTCAAGCTGCTCGACCAGCATGTCGGCAATCTGCGAGGTCAGGCGCTCCTGCACCTGCGGGCGCCGCGAATAGACGTCGACCAGCCGCGCCAACTTCGAGAGGCCGCAGATGCGCCCGTCCACGCGCGGGATGTAGGCCACGTGCGCCAGGCCGAAGAAGGGGACCAGGTGGTGCTCGCACACGGAATAGAAGGGAATGTCACGCACGAGGATCATCTCTTCGTGGTGCTCGTCAAAGGTAAGCTCGAAGTGCTGCCGCGGGTCCTCGCCCATGCCGGAGAATATCTCCTCGTACATCTTCGCCACACGGTGGGGGGTCTTCGCCAGCCCCTCGCGGTCGGGGTCTTCCCCGATGCCCTCAAGGATAAGCCTCACGCCCTGTTCGATCTTTTCTCTGTCCATACTCTCCCGTCCTGTCATAGGCCCTCATCATATCATGAATCCGCAAAAGCACACCCGTGCTTTTTGCCTCCCCGGTCCACACCAGTCAGCGAGGGTTTCTCAGGTGCCACAGATTGGCGTGATGCGAGGACGAAGCGTACTTGAGTACGTGAGTCCGAGCCAGAGCGCCAAGATGGGGTGCCTGAGGAAGCCGCAGCGTCAGGGAGCTGGGCTGATAAAAATCAGCCCAGCTCCAAAGCAACGGGGCAGTGGTCACTGCCCATTATCTCGCTGTAGATGGAGGCTGCCTCGATGCGGGGCGCCAGGGCGTCGCTCACGAGGAAGTAGTCGATGCGCCATCCGGCGTTGTTGGCGCGGGCGTTCGACCGATAGCTCCACCAGGAGTAGGCGCCGGTGCGGTCAGGATAGAGGTGGCGGAAGGTGTCGGTGAAGCCGGCGTCCACCAGCCTGGTGAACTTCTCGCGCTCCTCGTCTGAGAAGCCGGCCTTGCCGCGGTTCGGGCCGGGGTTCTTCAGGTCGATCTCGTGGTGGGCGACGTTGAAGTCCCCGCACATCACGACCGGCTTCGGGTCGGAGGGCTTCGCTTCCGGGAAGGCGGGGAACCCCTGCCCGATGCCTTTCTCAAGCCCCTGGCAAAAACCCCTGAACGCGTCGTCCCACTCCATGCGGTGGTCGAGGCGTGCCAGCTCGGGCTGCGCGTTGGGCGTGTACACGTCAACGAACCAGAGCTCCGGGAACTCAAGGGCACAGATGCGGCCCTCCCTGTCGAGGTGGGGCACCCCGAGGCCGTGGAGCACCTGCAGGGGCTCGTGCTTCGAGAATACCGCCGTGCCGGAATAGCCCTTCTTCTCGGCGTAGCTCCAGTAGTCGTGATAGCCCGGCAGGTCAAGCTCGACCTGCCCAGCCTGCAACTTCGTTTCCTGCAGGGCAAAGACATCGGCATTAAGCGCGAAGAAGCTCTCCTCGAAGCCCTTGTTGAGCGTCGCCCGAAGCCCGTTGACGTTCCACGATACAAACCGCATACATGCTCCTTCAATCCTAGGGGTCCATCAAAAAGGCGAGCTGCACCGGGCAGCTCGCCTAATCTTGCAGAGTGCTAGAAGGCTAGCACGTCAACCTGGGCCGATCAGTAGTCCAGGTCCTCGTCGGTCAGACGACCGCGGAAGGTGCGGTAGCTGATCACGTGGTACAGCAGCACCAGTGGCAGGCCGACGCAGGTGATGATTGTCATCCACATAAGCGTGAGCTCGGAGTTCGCCGCGTTCATAATCGTAATGTTCTGGCCGACGCTGTTGGCCGAAGCAATAACGAGGTTCGGGAACATCGAGGCCGCGAAGAGGCCCACGAGCACAAAGGCCGAAGCGGACTGGGCGATGAAGGAGAACAGGTCGTTGCCCTTCTTCCCAAAGAAGATCGCCGCAATGAGCGCCACCACAAACAGGGCCGCAAACAGGTAGCGGAGGATAGCCGCAAGGCCACCAAGCATCTCAAGGTTGATGCCGAAGAGGGCATAGACCGTCACGATGACGAAGACTCCCAGGGTGCAGATCTGCAGGATCGTGCGGATCTTCGCAGCACGCTCCTGGAGCTCAGAGGGCTTCGGTGCCTTCTGGGCAATCCACGAGGCGCCCGCCGCCATGAACATCAGGAGGCCGAGCACGCCGCACAGCAGCGTGAAGGGCGTTATCAGACCGAAGAGCGGGAAGCCGGTGTAGTCGCCCAGGGCGCTCATCGGGATGCCCGCATAGACGTTGCCGATAGCAACACCGAAAAGCAGGGCCGGGAGCAACGAGCCGAGGAAGAACAGGAGGTTCCAGAGTCCGCCCCATTTCTCGTCATGGACCCGGTACTCAAGCGAGACCGCACGTACGATCAAGCCGAACAGCACAAGCATGATGGCCAGATAGAAGCCTGAGAAGGTGGTCGCGTAAGCGGGCGGGAAGGCCGCAAAGAGGGCGCCGCCGGCGGTCAGCAACCATACTTCGTTGCCGTCCCACACCGGGCCGATGCTCCTGCGGATAACCGCTTTTTCCGTCTTGGTCTTCGCAATGAAAGGATAGAGCACGCCTGCGCCGAGATCGAATCCATCGAGGATAAAGTATCCCGCTATGAGCACGGCGACCAGGCAAAACCATAATCCGCTAAAAAAGGTAATTCCTTCCATGACTACTCACCACCCATCGATTCAACGAGTGCTTCCGTTGCAGGCTCGGGGCCCTTCTTGATAAAGCCCGACATTATGCGAATCCATGCAACCAGCAAGAGGGCATAGACCACGAGGAACAGAAGCATGGTGATCAGGAGCTCGACGCTGGTAACGGAAACCGAGATCGCGTCGTCGGTCAGCATGCTTACTCCGGGAGCGGCCGCGTTCGGATAGACAACCCATGGCTGGCGTCCAACCTCAGCAGTGATCCAACCCGTCTGAGTAGCGATAAAGGGGAACAAAGGAGCGATCAGGAGCAGGCGTTGCAGCCATTTCATGTTCCGGATCTTTCCCTTCCCATAGCTGAAGAAAATAGCGAGGATCGCGCTGATCATGATAAGCACGTACATCGCAAGCATGATGTGGTAGGTCTGGAACACGAAGTTGACCGGCAGGTTCGCCGGGTCGAGCTCGCTGTACATGGGATCCTTCGCAAGGTCGTTCAGACCGGGGAAGGTCGCGTTCCAGTCGCCCGTCGCCAGGAAGCTCGTACCGCCGGGAATGCTCAACCCGCCAGCCTTCTGGCCTTCTTGATCGACCCAGCCGAAGAGGTAGAGCGGCGGGGTCTCAGTCTCATACATGCCCTCCATCATAGCGAACTTGGTGGGCTGCTCGTTGACCACGACCATCGCCGAAGAGTGGGCGAACACCAGCATGAGGCAGCTGGTGATGATTGCCACCGTGGCGCCGATGCGCATCGTCTTCATGGCGAAGTGGATGTTGCGGTCCTTCAGCAGATACCATGCCGCAACGGCCATGGCCACGAAGGCGCCCATGATAAGGACGGAGTTGACGGTGTGCGTGTACCGGGCAAAGATTGAGGGATTGAGAGCCGCGGCAAAGAAGTCGTTGAGGATTGCCCTCGAACCGTCGGACGCGAGCACGGCGCCGGCCGGCGTCTGCATCCAGGAGTTCGCGATAAGGATCCAGAGGGCCGAGAGCATGGAGGCAAACCACACGAGCCATGCGGAGACCATATAGAACTTAGGCGAGACCTTTTTGCGCCCGAATACCAAGACACCAAGGAAAACTGACTCCAAGAAGAACGCTAACAGGGCCTCTGCGGCGAGCGGCGCTCCGAAGATGTCGCCCACAAACCGCGAGTAATTTGCCCAGTTGGTCCCAAAGGAGAATTCCATCGTGATACCTGTGGCGACACCCACCACAAAGGTACCTGTGAAGATCTTCACCCACAACCTGGTCGCTGCCGCATCTTCGGGATCGCGCGTCTTGTAGTAGCGCGTCTCGTTGATGGCGAGGATGAGACCAAGTCCGATGGATAGTGGGACGAACAAGAAGTGGAAGGCTACTGTCCCCGCAAACTGAATGCGCGATAGTAAAGCCACGTCGGACAAAATGTCCATCAAACACCCCCTTACCGGATGACTGTTCCGCTACAAGGGCGATGCCATGTCGTTGCAGCACTGGAACGGAAAACCATCCCCGATCCCTCAGCGGTCAGGTGTAAGCCTTCCAGAAATGCAACCTCTTCGCCCTTTGACATAGCGTCGGCTTCCGTTTTGGAAACCGTAACCGTATTGTAACATCATTGCGGGTAGTTGTGCGGGGAATTGTTATAATTTTTATAGCATTTATTCCTTTTTGCGAATGGTTATCCATAGATATACAGGAAGGCCCGGCCGGGGGCTGCCGTCAGTGCGGCGCCGCCTTCGCGCGGGGGTGGGCGGCGAGGTATTCCGCCTTGATGTGGCTTTGGTCCACGTGGGTGTAGACCTGCGTCGTCGAGATGTCCGAATGCCCAAGCATCTCCTGGATGGCCCGCAGGTCGGCCCCGCCGGCCAGCATGTGGGTCGCGAAGGAGTGCCGCAGAGTGTGGGGGTGGAGGTTTCCCACGCCGATGGAAAGACCCGCCCGCGCAACGACCCTGTGGACGCTTTGCCGGGTCAGGCGCCCGCCCCGCGCATTGAGGAACACGGCGGGGGTGGCCTTCGCAGAGGGCTTGGCAAGGCCGGGGCGGCCCTCGTCGAGGTAGCGCCTTAGGCAGCACAGGGCGATGCCGGCGATAGGCGCCACCCGTTCCTTGCCGCCCTTGCCCACCACGCGCACAAGGCCCTCGTCCAGAAGAAGGCTGTCCCGGTCGAGGCCGACAAGCTCGCTCACCCGCAGGCCGCAGCCGTACAAGACCTCAAGCAGGGCCCGGTCGCGCAGGCCCCGGGGGCCCTCGTCGAAGGGCTGCGCCAAGAGGGCGTCCATCTGCTCGACGCCCAGCACGTCGGGGAGGGTCGAGGGCACCTTCGGCAGCCTCAGCGAGTCGGTCGGGTCGCACTCCGTGTGCCCCTCGCGGACGAGGAATCGGTGGAAGCCCTTGAGCACCGACATGTGGCGCTCGATGCTTGCGGGGGCGTAGGCGCGGGCTATCAGGTCGGCCTCGTAGCCGACGACGTCGCCGCGCGAGGCGGCCGTGGCGCTGCCGATGCCGTGCTTTTCGAGGAATGCAGCGTAGTCGCGCAGGTCGCGCCCGTAGGCCTCGATAGTCTTGGACGAGCTCCCCCGCTCGACGCTCAGGTGGGCAAGGTATTCCCGCACCAGGCCTTCCATAGCGCCTTCCAGGGCACCTGCCCGCTCGCCCGCGCAGCCCGCAGCTGCCCGCGCCGCCCTAGCTCTCCCGCTGCTTCAAAGAGGCCTTGATGAAGTCGCAGAAGAGCGGGTGGGGCCGCGTGGGACGGCTCTTGAACTCCGGGTGGCCCTGGCAGGCGAAAAACCAGGGGTGGTCGGCGACCTCTATCATCTCGACAAGGCGGCCGCTCGGCGAGACCCCCGAGACGACCAGCCCCGCCTCCTGTAGGCGGTCACGGTAGGCGTTGTTGACCTCAAGGCGGTGCCGGTGACGCTCGTAGACCACCTCTTCGCCGTAGGCACGGGCCGCCAAGGTTCCGGGCGCTATCTTGCAGGGATGCGCGCCGAGGCGCATCGTCGATCCCTTGACCTCGATGTCCTCTTGCTCCGGCATGAGGTCTATGACCGGGTGGGCCGCATCCCGGTCGAACTCCGAGGACGTGGCCCCCGCCAGGCCGGCCACATGGCGGGCGAACTCGCAGACCGCCACGTGCATCCCGAGGCATATCCCCAAGAAGGGTATCCTTTGCTCCCGCGCATACCGTGCGGCCAGTATCTTGCCCTCGAAGGCGCGCTGCCCGAAGCCGCCCGGGATCAGTATCCCGTCCATGGTACCCAAGACCCCGTCGAGCCCGTCTTCCGCAAGCGTCTCGCCGTCGACGAGGTGGACGTTGACCTTAATACCGTGGTGGACGCCCGCGTGGCACAGCGCCTCGGTCACCGAGAGGTAGGCGTCGGGGAGGCTCACGTACTTGCCGACCAGCGCGATATCGACCTCGTCTGCGCAGCGTCCGGAGGCGTCGAGGAAGGCCTGGAGCGGGGCGAGGTCGATGGGGCGGCTCTTCATGCCAAGGCGGTCGAGCACCTTTTCGTCAAAGCCCTGGGAGTGGAGCGTGAGCGGGACCTCGTAAATAGAAGGCGCGTCCGAGCAGGCGAACACGCTGCTTGGGGGCACGTCGCAGAAAAGCGCTATCTTCTCACACACGTCGTCGGTCACCTCGTGGTCGGAGCGGCAGACGATGAAGTCGGGCTGCACGCCGATGGAGCGCAGCTCTTTTACGCTGTGCTGGGTCGGCTTCGTCTTCACCTCGTGGGCCGCGGCGATATAGGGCACGAGCGTCACGTGGACGAAGACGACGTCGCCGAAGCCCTTCTCGTTCTTGAACTGGCGGGCCGCTTCGACAAAGGGCTGCGACTCGATGTCGCCGATGGTGCCGCCTATCTCGGTGATGACGATGTCGGCGCCGCTCTGTTCCGCAAGGCGCCGGAGGCGTTCCTTGATTGCCTCCGTCACGTGGGGGATGACCTGGACCGTGCCGCCCAGGAAGTCGCCGCGCCGTTCGCGCGCGATGAGCGTCTGGTAGATGGAGCCCTGGGTGAAGTTGCTGTCCTGGGAAAGGTTCTCGTCGATGAAGCGCTCGTAATGGCCGATATCGAGGTCCCCTTCATGGCCGTCGTCGGTCACGAAGACCTCGCCGTGCTGGAAGGGCGACATGGTGCCCGGGTCGACGTTGAGGTAGGGGTCCATCTTCTGCATGGTCACCTTGTAGCCCCGCGCCTTCAGGAGGTGTCCGAGGGATGCCGCGGTGATGCCCTTGCCCAGCGAGGAAACGACGCCGCCTGTCACGAAAATATGCTTGGCCATACTGTTCCTGTCTCTTGTGTGCGCTGCTGTGGTACGCTGCCGTGCTCTGTGGAGGGGCAAAGGCCGTGGGCAAGAAAAAAGCGCTTGGCGAGCCCACTTCCCCCTGCTCTTCAAACGCTTTTTGATTCTACTAGAAGTGAGGCCCCCCGAGGCCTTGATTTCTCATTTTTTCATATATCCATCGGGAATGGGCAGACCGGGCAGACCGGCGGAGGGCCCAGGCGGGCCGACGGGCCGGGCGGATGGGCGGAACGGCGGGCGGGCGGGCTCCGGGCTCCGGTGGCAGCAGCTCCGCACCTGCCGCCGCCCGTTTGTGTTCCCTGTGTGCTTTGCTTGCAATGCGAAACGGAGATGCTATCATGGGCAGCGTTGTTTAGCACTCACAATCATTGAGTGCTAGCACTCCGCCCGCACGAGTGGCTGTTGAGTATTCGGCTTATGCGGGCGGCTATGTGGAATACGAAGGAATACCCGAGTGGACAAAGAAGCACGAAGCAGAGAAACACGAAAGGAAGGCACGACTATGAACTTGAAACCATTGGGCGACCGCGTCATCGTCAAGCAGGACGAGGCCGAGACAACGACAGCAGGCGGCCTGATCCTCGCGTCGGACGCCAAGGAGAAGCCGCAAACCGGCGTCGTCTTGGCAGTCGGCGAAGGCAAGCTGGACAAGGCCGGGAAGAACCTCCCGATGCCGGTCAAGACAGGCGACAAGGTCATCTACGGCAAGTACGGCGGAACCGAGATCACGGTCGACGGCGAGGATGTCCTGATCCTGCGCGCCGACGACATCTACGCGGTCTTCGCATAACCGCCCGCCCGCCCCGCGTGCGCGCGTGCGCCCCCATGGCGGCCGTGCCGCCCCGCGCAACCGCCGCCCGCCCGCCCCGCGTGCGCCCGCACGCCCACAAGGAGAAGACAGAAGAAAGAAAGGCTTGAACTATGGCAAAAGACATCACATTCGAGGTAAGCGCCCGCACCGCCCTGGCTGCCGGCGTGAACAAGCTGGCCGAGGCCGTCAAGGTGACGCTCGGCCCCAAGGGCCGCTACGTCGCGCTTGAGAAAAGCTACGGCGCCCCGGTCATCACCAACGACGGCGTGACCGTCGCAAAGGAAGTCGAGCTTGAAGACCCGATCGAGAACATGGGCGCCCAGCTCGTCCGCGAGGCCGCGGTCAAGACCAACGACGTCGCCGGCGACGGCACCACGACCGCGACCCTCCTGGCAGACGTCATCGTGGCCGAGGGCCTGCGCAACGTCACAGCAGGCGCCGACGCCCTGGGCATCCGCCGTGGCATCCAGAAGGCGACCGACGCCGTCGTCGAGGAGATCAGGAAGAACGCCATCTCGATTTCGGGCAAGGACCAGATAGCGACGGTCGGCACCATTTCCGCAGGCGATTCCGAGATAGGCGAGAAGATTGCCGAGGCCATGGACGCCGTCGGCAACGAGGGCGCCATCTCCGTCGAGGAAAGCCAGACCTTCGGCCTGGACATCGAGATCGTGGAGGGCATGCAGTACGACCGGGGTTATGTGTCCATGTACATGGCAACCGACATGGAACGCATGGAAGCCGTGCTCAAGGACCCCTACATCCTGCTCACCGACCAGAAGGTGTCCAACATCCAGGACTTCGTCCCGCTGCTCGAAGAGGTCATGAAGAGCGGGCGTCCCCTGCTCTTGGTTGCCGAGGACATCGAGGGCGAGGCGCTTGCCACCATCCTGCTGAACAAGCTGCGCGGCACCTTCAACTGCGTCGGCATCAAGGCGCCCGGCTTCGGCGACCGCCGCAAGCGCATCCTTGAGGACATCGCCGCGGTGACCGGCGCCCAGGTCATCGACAAGGACTTCGGCATGACCATGGCCGACGCGACCATCGAGATGCTCGGCCACGCGAAGACCGTGAAGGTCACGAAAGACACCTCGCTCATCGTTGACGGCTCTGGCGACAAGAAGGCTATCGAGGACCGCATCGCCATGATCAAGAACGAGATCGACAACACCGACTCCGACTTCGACCGCGAGAAGCTGCAGGAGCGCCTTGCCAAGCTCTCGGGCGGCGTCGCCGTCCTCAAGGTCGGCGCGGCGACCGAGTCCGAGCTCAAGGAAAAGAAGAGCCGCATCGAAGACGCCCTCCAGGCGACCCGCGCCGCGGTCGAGGAAGGCATCGTTGCCGGCGGCGGCGTCGCCTTCGTCAACGCGATGCCCGCGCTCGACAAGCTGAAAGCCGCCGACAAGGACGAGCAGGTCGGCATCGACATCATCCGCAAGGCGCTTGAGGCCCCGATGCGCATTATCGCGCAGAACGCCGGCTTCGAGGGGAGCGTCGTGGTCGAGAAGGTCAAGGGCCTTGCCGCCGGCGAGGGCCTGAACTCAGCGACCGGCGAGTACGGCGACCTGGTCAAGATGGGCGTCAACGACCCCTTCAAGGTCACCCGCACCGCCCTGCAGTCCGCCGCGAGCGTGGCCGCGCTCATCCTCATCACCGAGGCCACCATCACCGAGATACCGAAGGAAGGCCCCGACCTGTCCGCACTCGCCGGTGCCGGCGGCGGCATGGGGATGATGTAGCAAACCTGCCGGGAGGCGCCCTCCGGGCACACCCACAGGGCGCTTGCGGCTCTATGCGGCAGCCCCTTGTGCGGGTAAGGCCCTCTGCGGCAGCCCCTCTGCCTGAGAAGAGCCGTGCGAACCCTGTTTCGCACGGCTCTTTTATTTGTCCGGGAAAGTTCGGTGTGTCAGGGACTGTGCCGGGAGGTTGAGGGTCATAATGACCCTCAACCTCGTTGACCTGCGACTTTGCAAGATTTCTTGTTCAGGGTAAGTGAAAAGTATCAGGTTATGTGTTCCCGCAACACCCGCGCGACACCCTTACTTCGGCACCTCGGGGGATGGCGGGATGAGAGTGTGCTTGAAAGCGTTGGCCTTTACGAGGGCGGCGATGCGCTGCACTTCTTCTTCAGCGTGGCCCTGGGCGCACAGCTCTTCGACCCCCTGCCCGTCCTCGACCAAGGCCTTGAGGATGCGGTCGAGGGCGGGGTAGGCCATGCCGAGGCCTTCCTCGTCCGTCTGGCCTGGGGAAAGCTCGGCACTCGGTGCCTTCTCGATGGTGGCCTGCGGGATCAGGAGGGGGTGCCCCTGGGCTTCCTCGGCGGCATTGCGCCACCGGGCCAGCTCGTAGACCTGCGTCTTGTACAGCCCCCCGAGGGGCGCGAAGGCACCTGCCATGTCGCCGTACAGCGTGCTGTAGCCCACCAGGGACTCGCTTTTGTTGCCCGTGTTCACCAGCAGCCACCCGTGCGTGTTCGACAGGGCCATCAGGCAGACCATGCGGCAGCGGGCCTGGGTGTTCTCGGCGGCCACGCCCTCTACCGTCTGGCCGGCGTCGGCGAAGGCCTGCCTGAAGGCCTCGAAGGGCCCGACAATGGGAATGGTCAGGGTGCGTATGCCGAGGTTTTCGGCGAGCTCTTGGGCGTCGCGCAGGGCATGGCCGCTTGAGTAGGGGCCGGGGAGCATGACGCCGTGCACCGCATCGGCTCCGAGGGCGTCGACGCAGGCGACCGCGGCCAGCGCCGAGTCGATACCGCCGGAAAGCCCGATGACGACCTCGGAAAAGCCCGCCTGCCCGACATAGCCCTCAAGGCCCTGCACACAGGCCTGCCAGGTTGCTTCGTTCTCCATGGGCTTTCCTTTCTCGTAAGCGTGACAGGGGGATGGTACGTTTTCCACGTTTTTAGAAGTTGATAGACTAGTGGAGGTATATCAAAAGACAGTAAAACACAATAAACGTAAGAAAACGTACCATCCCCCTTTCATGCCGTCCCCTGTTGCGGTCATATCGCGCGGATGCGGTCGGCGAGCCATTGCGCCCATGCGTCGATGCCAGTGCCCTTGGTGGCAGATATCGGGAATATCGGCGCCGTGGGGTTGAGCTGCTTGACCGCGGCTCGGAAGGCGCCGTCGTCGAAGTCGAAGACCGGCATGGTGTCGACCTTGTTCAGGATCACCGCTTCCGACACCTGGAAGACCCCGGGGTATTTCAGGGGCTTGTCGTCGCCCTCCGGGACGCTGAGGATCATGGCCTTCGCGTGCTCGCCCAGGTCGAAGTCTGTCGGGCAGACGAGGTTGCCCACGTTCTCGATGATGATGAGGTCAAGCCGCTCAAGGTCGAGCACGTCGACGGCGCGGCGTATCATCTCGCTTTCCAGGTGGCAGGCGCCCCCCGTGTTGATCTGTACTGCGGCGATACCTTGGGCCTTGATCCTTTCGGCATCGACGCTCGACGCGATGTCGCCCTCGATGACCGCGATGTTGAACTCGTCGCGCAGGGCGTCGATGGTGGCGAGGATCGTCGAGGTCTTGCCGGAGCCGGGGCTCGCCATGATGTCGAGGACGAAGACCCGGTGGTGCGCGAACAGCTCCCGGTTGCCCCGGGCAATCTTCTCGTTCTTGTCGAGTATGGGCCGCTTCAAGTCGATCTGGGTCATGCGCCTGGCTTCTTTCTGGTCTCGTTTTCCTTGCCGCCGTCGGGCGGGGGACCAGCGGACGAGGGCCCGGCGGGCGGGGCGTCGTCAGGGATGTCCACCTCGATGGAGTCGATCCACATGCCGCGCCCGGCCACCAGCTCAGTGGCAAAGCTCCCGCATTCCGGGCACAGCAGGGAGAAGCGGTCGTGCCCATAGGTCGCGCCGCATTCCAGGCACCGGCTTTTCGGCTGGACCATGGTGATCTCCAGCGCCGCGCCCTCGGACAGGCTCCCTTCGGACAGGGCCTCGAAGGCGAAGCGCAGGGCATCCTCTATGGCCTCGGTCATGACGCCGATGGAAAGGCTTATACTCAAGACCCTTTCGGCACCGGCCTCGTGCGCAGAGGCGTTCACGGTCTCCAAGACGCCGGTCATTATGCCTAGTTCATGCACGTCAGCACACCTTTTGCTACTCGTTGCCTCCTGGGCTGCAGGACGAAGGGCAGCTCCTGTGTCCCACTGCAGGGTTGCGGAACACAGGAGCTGCTCGCCGTCCCGTGTGACAGAATGGCGGTACAGCTTTCACGCTTTCCTGTGACGGGGTGCGGCAAGCCGTAGCGCCCCCTGTCACGCTTCCCCCGTCACGCTTTGAGCGCCTTCTTCTTCGCGGCCTTTTCGGCAGCCCATTCCTGCTCCCATTTCTCGTCCTCGGCTTTTTTCGCCTCATATTCGGCGGTCTGCTTCTTGATGCGGTTCCCGAGCGCGATGCGGGCAACCAGAAGGCTCGCCTCGTAGAGTGCCAGCATGGCCGCGAACATGAGCAGCATGGTGACCGGCGAGGCGTCGGGGGTGACCATCGCCGAAATGACCATGAGGGTGATGTAGACCGTGCGCCAGTTCGAGCGGAGCTTCTTGTAGGGAATCACGTCGAAGATGACCAGGTAGAAGATGATAAGCGGCAGCTCGAAGGCGATTCCGAAGCCGATCTCGAACTTGATGATGAGGTTGATCCACTGTTTCGCCTCCGGAAGGATGGCCGCAAGACCGCCCGCCTGGTCGGTCATCCACTCAAAGGCCGGGTTCAGGATGACGAGGTAGCAGAACACGGTGCCGACGATGAAGAGGGCAACCCCGGCCGCGAAGGTCGGGATGAACCACTTGCGCTCGTTCGGCTTCAAAGCCGGCAGGAAGAACGCGAGTATCTGCCAGAGGATGACCGGCATACAGGCAATCAGGGAGATCCAAAAGGAAATGAAGAAACGCAGGGCGAAGGCGTCGAATGCGCCGAACACGACTAAGCCTGCCGCTCCGTCCTCGGTGTGGGGCATGAATTCCAGCACGGGCTCTAAGAGGAACTGGGCGGCGATCGGAGTCGCAAGGTAGAAGACGAATACCGCTATGACCAGGCTCGCGAGGATACGTACCACGCGCATGCGCAGTTCTCCCAGGTGGTCGAAGAGGGGCATCCGTGCGGGACCGACAGGCATGGCTCACTCCCCCTTCGCTTGTGTCGCGGCGGGCTTGCTTGTTGCGGGCTTGTCGGCGGCGGCAGGCTTTGCAGCTGCCGGAGCCGTGCCCTTCGTGGCCGCCTTTGTCGCAGGTTTATTGCCGTAGAGCTCTTCGGCCGAAGGCTTCGGCTTGCTCTCCGCAGGTTTGCTGGCCGCAGCAGCCGACTTGCTGGCTACCGCAGGCTTGTTCGCAGCGGACTTACTCGCAACAGCAGCTGCAGAGGCGGCTGCAGGCGTGCCTGCGACGGGCTTTGCTGCCTCGACCTTGTCTGCGGCGGCAAGCCTTTTTTCCTCGGCTGCTTTTTTCGCGGCACGTTCCTTGTCGTATTTTGCCTTGCGCTCAGAGAAGCTCTCTGCCTTCTCCGGAAGCTTCTTTGATGCGCCGGACTTGTCGGACTTGTCGGACTTGTCGGACTCTCCGAGCTTGGCAAGCACTTCGAGGGGGTTCTTGAAAGGCTCGTCAGAGGTCGGGTCGTACACCTCGGTCTTGAGAACCTTGCTCATTTCCTCTTGAGCGCTCTTGAACTTGTTGATTGCCTGCGCCACAGTCTTCGCAATGGCAGGCAGCTTATCGGGCCCGAAAATAAGGAACCCGAAAAGCATAATGAGGAAGAACTCGAATCCGCCAATACCGAACAAAGGAGCACCCCTTATACCGCTCATCGTGCGAGGGCACCTCCATGCCCCTGCGCTCAATCTGTCTACAACCCTACCATCTTAGCACAAAAACAACCGCATGCAGAGCAAAAGCGCACAGCAGCGGCGCTTTGCGGCACCGACCCCCGCTTTTTGGGCAATTGCAGTACCCGTTTCACAGAATTACAGCAGTTATCGTATCAAAATCGAACTTGTGTATGGAATTTGGGCGTGAGCGCGCATAAATTCACGTCAAAACGCCATTTTAGCGTGAATATTCGCCACCTTCCGTGAAAAAAGGCACGAAATCCGTACACAAGTTCGATTTTGATACGATAACTCGGAAAATCTTGCAGGTGTGGGTGCAGGGGAAGCGGTACAGTCCTCTGGGCCCGAGGCGGCGCAGCCCTCCATGCCCGGGGTGGCGCGCCCACGCAGGCTGTTGTGGAAATCAAATCAACCCTGGCGGTTTGATTCCCACAACCGCGCACAGCAGGATGGGGGGCGGGGATGTCACGTGACAGTTTTTAACCCCTCCCAAGTCCACACCAGTCAGCGTACATGTCGCATGGATCTGCTGGTGTGACAACTTATACGGCCCCGTGTCACACAGGTCCACACCAGTCAGCGAGGGTTTCTGTGGTGCCCGGGATTGCCCCGTTGCGCGGCTGAGCGTACTAAGGTACGCGAAGGCAAGCGTAAAAGGGGCAAGACCGGGTGCCACAGGAAGCCGCAGCGTCGGGCAGTTACGTCGGCTGGCAAGCCGGCGTAACCCAAAAGCCGCAGCGTCGGGCAGTTACGTCGGCTGGCAAGCCGGCGTAACCATCAGTTCCCGGTCATTACCATGATGGCCATAGTGGGGATGGCGAGGGCGAGCACGAGGATCACGCAGACGACGATGGTCACGATCCTCCTGGTCCGCAGGGACTTTTCCTTGTCCGCTTGTGCGCGCACCTCACGCTCCTGCGCCGCGCGGATCCGCTCGCTCTTCTGTTTTGCAGTAAGCTTTTGCTGCTTTTGTTTTTTCGCTCCCATGGGCCTTCCTAGTTTCTATTTCCCGAGCTTTTCCCTGATCTTGATGACACGGGCGGCGTTTTTCGCGACTTCGACATCAGCGTACCACTGGCCCCTCTCGTACAGGACGGCTCCGTCGACCATATTCATGAGGACATCGGCGGCGGCACAGGTGTTGACGACGGCTGACACCGGGTCGGTCATCGGCTTTTGGTGGGACCCCGACAGGTCGACCGCGATGAGGTCGGCCCGCTTCCCTATCTCAAGCGAACCTATCTTTTCCTCAAGGTGCAGTGCGCGGGCACCCCCGATGGTCGCCATTTCGAGCATGGTCGCACAGTCGAGGAACTGCCCGACGTTGACGGCGCGCTGCACCAGCATGCCGATGCGCATCTCGAACAGCATGTCGGTCGAGTCCACCGCCACCGGTGAGTCGGTGCCCAGCCCCATGCGCAGCTTCGCGCGCAGAAGCTCGTTCATCGGCGCGACCCCCATGCCCAGCTGGGCGTTGCAGCGGGGGCACAGGGCCACCGAGACGTCGTATTCCTTGAGCTTCTCGATGTCCTCGTCGTCGATATGGACGCAATGGACGGCCATGACCTTCTCGGTCTCGAAGGCGCCCCAGTTCAGCGCGTAGCGGATCGGCGTCGTGCCGGTCGGCAGCCAGGGCGGCACCTCGACGAAGCCCCGGCGGTTGTCCATCTTGTGAACCGAGAGGACCGATGAGCCGTACTTGACGAAGTTGTATTCCTCGGCGCTGCCGGCGAGGTGCATGGCAACCGGCATGTTGCCGTTTTTCTGGGCGAACTCCGCAACCCGCCCCAGGATTGCCGGATGGCAGGCATAGAGCGCCGAAGGAGAGATGCCGATGGTGATGAGGGGGGAGGCGGACTCGTCCTGCCACCGGGCGATATCGGTGGTGGCCTGCTTCATGGCGTGGTTGACGCGGCGCTTGTCCATGGCACCGACCTCGCGGTAGATGACGCTGCGCAGCCCCAGTTTCCGCGTCGCCCGGTGGACGGCGTTCGTCGAGGCGATGTCGGCAACGCAGGTAATCCCCGCAGACAGGGCCTCAAGGCCGCCAAACAGGGCTGAGTCGTAGCAGTCGGCATTGCTGAGCCGCCCGCTCTTTTCCACATACAGCATAAGCCAGGTGGGGTAGGGGACGTCGTGGACGATACCCCGCATCACCGTGCTCTCCAGGTGGGTATGCAAGTCGACCAAGCCCGGCATGAGGGCGGCCAGGCCGAAGTCCTTGACCTCCTCCTTGGGGTAGCGGAGCTGGAGCATCTCCCGTTCCCCGATATCGCGGATCTCTCCGTCGCGGACGAGGATTGCGCCGTTTTGGATGGGGTTGGCCGTAATGGGCAGGATATGTTGGGCACACAGTAACATAAGACTCCCTTTCCTCGCTTTCGCGTTCCTCGCGTTTTCCGATGGCCTTCCATGATAGCACTACCGCAAGGCCGAGCCGTGGAAACACACATGCTATACTTTTCTCAAAGCATGGCCAGGGTGTGTCAAGGGGTGTGTCAAGGGGATCTTTCTATTGACGTATTTCTGTATCAAAATGAGTCAAGAGAAAGGCTCCCCTGGCACACCGCCCCGACACACTGACACACCGACACACGCGCAGAAGGAGGAGCGGTGAGCATCGACACGGCAACGGGGGAGGCGGCGCAGGCGGAGGTCTCGACCGAGCGCGTCTACGGGATATTCTCCGCAATCGCACGGAGATACGAGCTGTTCAACGCGGTATCCAGCATGGGGCTTTACCGGCGCTGGCTTGCCACCTTGGTCGAGCGCGCCCCGATAACCAACGAAAGCGACCTGCTCGACCTGGCGGGGGGCACCGGCGACGTGAGCTTTGCCGCCGCCCGCATGAAACGGCCGCGCCATATCCAGCTGACCGACCTGGTCCCCGAGATGCTGGAGGTCGCGCGCGAGCACGAGCGCCAGGGGGCGGCACGCGGCGTCGCCGTCGACTTCGACGTCGTCGACGCGCAGGACATCCCCTATGCCGACAACAGCTACGACGTCGTGACCGTGGCCTACGGCATCCGCAACATGCCCGACAGGGAGCGTGCCCTGCGCGAGATGCACCGCGTCTTGAAGCCAGGCGGGGGGCTCGCCTGCCTTGAGTTCTCAACCCCGGCCAACCCCCTCGTGCGGGCCCTGCACGGCTTCTACCTGAGCACCGTTATCCCGTTCTTGGGCGGCCTCATCACCGGCGACCGCACAGGCTTCGTGTACCTGAAGGATTCGATCCGGGCCTTTCCCCGCCAGGAAGACTTTGCCGCCATGATGGAGGATGCGGGGTTTCAGCAGGTGGAATGGGTGGACTGTTCCGCCGGCATCGCCGCCGTCCACACGGGGGTGAAGGGCGACGGATGAGGGGCGGGGCCGGACGGCCCCGCCCCGGGGCGAACCAGGTTCGCCCCTGCAATGGCGTCGCTTCTACGACGGTGCGCTTCCGAGGGCAGTGGTGGGGTCCCTCTTCAGCATGGCGGCTATCAGGGGAACGACAAGCTGCGCCAACACCAGAAGCGACAGGGGGATTGAATAGTTGTCCGTCGCCGCCATAGGCCCGGCGAAGTCTTGCGTGGTGAGCAGGATGACCAGGCCCTCGACGAAGGCGACTGCCGATATCAGCAACACGGGCGTGTTCGCGGAGAGGCCTATTCCCCCGCCGGCGCCCCTCGTCCCTGCCTTGCCGGGCCTGCTGCCGGCCTTGCCTGCCCTGCCCTGCTCCCAGGCATTGCGGCTTTTCTCGCGCTTCACCATGAGGGCAACGCGCTGTTCCGGGGTCATCTCTGCCCAGGCGTCCTTGTCGATGGGCTCCTCGTGGTACTCGGAGGCCCGGCTGCGGCGGCCGCGCAGGAACCCGGCAAGCGTGAGCAGGAGCAGCGCGCCGGAAAGGACAGCCGCCACGAGGTTGAAAAGCGACCAGGTGCTTTGCGGGGAGTCTCCTGACGGAGTGCTCCCGCCAGCCGCCTTGGCCGTCGGCCCGTAGGCGACGGGATCGGGGCCGGAGTCGGGCGCAGAGTCGCGGTCGGGGTCGCGCCCATCCGCCTCCCCTTCCCTGTCGTCGGCATCATCCGCGCTCCCCGCCGCAGCCGCAGGGGCTTCCGATGCGGGGGCGGCGGGCACGGTGACGTAGACCGGTATGGTGGTCGGCGGGGTGCTGTTCGAGCCGCCCGAGGGCGGGATGTTCACCGTCGGCGGGTTGACGACGACCGATGGCGGGTTGACGATGACCGTCGGCGGCTGCTGGGGCTCGGGCGCCGGCGGGTCGGCGTTCTTCTCCCACTGGGCGTAGACGGCCATGTCGGAAACGACCGGCGTGGAGGCCAGGAACTGCAGGCCGCCGCCGGGAGCGGCCGCCCAGTGCGTGAAGGTGTAGCCGGAACGTATCGGCGAGCTCGGAAGGTAGCTCAGGGTCGCCGCGGGCTCCTGCACATAGATGGTGGCCGGACCGGTAAGGTAGCCTCCGTTGGCGTCGAAGGTCACCGCACAGCGCTTGAGCGGCGCGGTCACAGTTGCGGTGATCGAGGCCTTCAAGGTGGGGTCGGCGGCCACCGCTATCTGCGGGCGGTACTGGCCGGCGACGTTGGTGTAGCCGTTGGAGCTGACCGCGACCGTGGCGGGCGTCCCGTCATAGCTGGCGGCCTGAGCGCCGGACTTCGCCGCGATCTGCCCGGACTTGTCGGCCAGGTCGACCTCGGCGTAATCGATCGTGAAATCGCGCGCGGCAAGGACGTAGTCCTTCCCGTAGAAGAAGGAGCCGTCGTCGATGATGACCGCGCGGGCCGCGGAGGTCGTCGCCGGGGTGCCGTCGGGGTTGGTGATGAAGGGGTCGGCAACCGTGTAGACGACCTGATAGACGCCGGCCTTCGAAGAGTCGATCAGCGGCATCGCGCCGGTGCCGGAAGCACCCGTGATGACCACGTCCTTCAACCCGAGCTCGGGGCTCTCGGCGTCGACGACACCGACCCCCCGGAGCAGCTGGTCGCGCGTCAGGGTGACCGGCGTGGAGGTTGCGGCCAAAACAAGCGGGCCGTCGAGGGTGATGACCGGCATCGTGCCCCGGTCGACGGTGAAGCTCACCGTCACGGACACGCCGCCCACCCCCTGTGGGACGAAGGTGACGTCGTATGCGCCCATCGCCTGCCTGATTCCGTTGAAGGAGACGTCCACGCCATGGTCTGACAGGGAGCCCGCAGGCGTGACCTTGAAGCCGCGGGCCGCGGCCAAGGTGGCCAGGGTGGCCTTGGCGACCATGTCGTCCCTGTTCGCCAGGCTGCCGGCCTGCGCCCAGGTGAGCGGCACGTGGTTGGCGGCCACGATGTAGCGGTTGGTATCGGCGGGGTCGGCGGTATTGGCGTCATGGACCGTGCCGTCCTCGTCGGGCGTGTTGGATATCGCCTTCCGGTCGAGGACCTGAGCCCGGATGTCCTTCGTCGGGAGGGGCGTGGACGCAGCTTCCTGCATCCCGCCCGGCACTCCGATAACGACAGGCCCGTAGGACCCCTCCTGGGGCCCGAGCCCTGCCCGGTCCTTGACGCTGGGGGCGACGTGCTCGATGCCGGTGACCATGCCCTGCGCATCGCGCACGAGGCGGACGGCATCGGCCTTGCCAAGCCCCAGTATGAGGCTGTCAAGCGGCGAGGCGGCCCTGACTTCGTCGGCAGTCGTGACGAAACTCCAGGCCTTCACGGCCCAGTCGCCAGAGAAGGCCCAGTCGCCCACGAGCACGTAGCCGACGGCGCTCGTCGAGTTGCCCTCTGTGTCGGTGACGGTATAGCCCAGCTTGTAGACACCCTCTGTCGAGGTGTCGACCGCGCCGGTGCGGGACAGGGCGAGCGGCGGCGCGGCATTGCCGTCCTCGGCATCCCCGTAGGCGACGCCGCCCCAGTAGTCGGCCTCGGTGAAGCTGCTGTTCAGGCCTGCCTGCCTCAGTTCGGGGACCGTGATCCAGGGATGATGCCCGTTGGAAACCGTGACGTTGACCTGGACGGATGCCGTGTGGTCCTCGTTGACCCAGAAGGTGGCCGGGATAACGGTCGGGTAGCCCGCGGCACCCTCGGCAAGGAAGCTCGCCGTCTTGAAGCCGCCGTCGTCGGCGAGCGCCGGCGTGCCGCCCAAGGAGAGGCCCTGGTCGGCTCGCAGGTAGCTCTGAGCGTTCGCGCGGGAGACGAAGGCGCTGCCATAGGCCGTGCCGCTCTGCGCCTGCAGCACGCGGGCATCGGCCAGGTTGATGCGGAAGTGGCGTGCGGATATCGCGTAGGTGGCCCCGTTGCCCACCTCGGTCCCTTCGGGCAGCACCTTGGCGGTGACGGTACGCGTGAGGTTGGGCGAGGCGACGATCCCGATGATGGGGGCGTAGTCTGCGGCCACATCCTTGTAGCCCGCCACGTCAGCGACACGCATCGCCGTTGGCGTGCCGTCCGACCTCCAGGCCAAGGCACCTGAAAGCGCAAGTATCTGGCTTTCGTAGGGCTGGGCCACGTCGGATGCCTTGATGGCGAAGGAGCTCGCCTTCAGGATGAACTCGGGGGTGTAGTCGATCGAGCCGTCGTTGACGACGACCGCGCGGTCGACGCTGACCCTGTTGCCATCGGAGTCGGTCACCGCATAGGTGACCCGCGTGACAGAGGCGGCGTTCAGCGGGATCGCAGGCAGCACCTCGGCACCACTCGCATCCGGGTTGATGACGACCCAGCCGGTGATGTTGCCGTCGTCCTCGTCATGGGCTGTGACGCCGGCCATCAGCTGTGCACGGGAAAGGCTTCCGGCGGCCGTCGGGCTCCAGGCGACCTCAAGGGGCGTGGGCACCGCGGCGATGGTGGGCATGCTGCCTTCGCCCACCTGGACGCGCAGGACGATACTCGCCTGGTTGGCGGGCTCGGCGACGGTCACCGAATAGGTGCCGGTCGCCGCGGTGAAACCCCCGCGGCTGAGCACGGTCGGGTCGAAGGGCTCGACTGCGCCTTCCGGCGTGGTTTTCAGGCCCCCCGCGCCGAGCGCCGCCAAAAGGGCCTTGTCGACGTCCGGGGCGTCCAGGATGGCCTGGGCCTCGGAATAGCGCAGCATGATGTGGTCGCCGTACACGTAGTAGTTGTCGCGGTCCGGGTCGTCCGGGCCGCTCCCCAAGACGCCGGCGTCAAGCACGGTGCCCGTGACGTCCTTGGTGATGAAGCCCGCAGGAGCGTCTTGGCCGCGCACGGTGATGCGGTAGGTACCCGCAGCCGGACCGTAGCCGCCCGCGCTCTGCACTGAGAGCTCGGTGGAGGACATCGGGAAGCCCGTCTCGCCGTTGTAGAGGGCGGCACCCGACTTGCCCAGTATCTCGCTGTTGAGGTTTGCGGGGTTCGTGGTGACATCGACAAGCCTGGTCACAAAGGAGCTCGCCCGCAAAACCCGCCCGTTGCCGGGCACGTAGCGCCCGTCGTTGACGATCACGACACGGGTCGGCAGCACCCGCGGGTGGTTGAAGTCGGTGTCGATGACATCGTAGGTGAGGCGGTACATGCCGACCTTGGCCACATCGACGTCGCCCGTCGCGGGGTCGGCCTCGTAGGTGACCCAGCCGGTGATGACGCCGTCCTCGTCGTCAACGGCGCTCACGCCGTGCATGGCATGGTACTCGCCCGCAAGGAGGCTCCCCACCGGCCGGCTCGCCGCGTCGCCGACCCAGACCTCAAGGGGGGTGGGCACGGTGATCGTCGGCATACCCCCCTGGGAGACGGTGCCGGTGACGGCTACGCCCTGCTCGGCGAGGTCAATGCCATCGATGCGGAAGGTGATGGGCGTGTAGCTGCCGAGCGCCGCCCGGAAGTTCGCCGTGTTGACCAGGAGCGGCGTGCGCTCCGGCATGTCCGCGACCAGCCCTATGACGCGCACCTTGGCGGCGTCGATGAAACCTTGCGGGGCGCCTTCGAGGATCGCCTGGGCGTCCACGAGGTTCACCGTGAAGCTGCTCGCGGCGATGGCGTAGTTGGCATCCTTGCCGCCCGGGTCGACGATGTCGGCATCGGTGACGTGCGCGGTAACGGTCGTGGCTGCGGGGCGCCCGGACACCCTCCAGGTTATCGGGTAGTCGCCGGCCGCAGCCGCGGCCGTATAGCCCGCCGGTGCCCCCGCCCAGTTCACGGTCAGGCGCTCGCCGGCGAAGGTGAAGGCCTCGGCATAGGACAGGCTGCGCGCCTGGCCCTCGCTGCCCTCGATGTCGGCGCTGCGGGCAACGAAGTCGCGTGCGCCGATGATGATGTCGTTCTCTTTGTCTATGAGGTAGCGCCCGTCGGTGACGACGACGGCACGCGACTTGGCGGCGGTGTTGCCGTCGGAGTCGGTGACGCTGTAGGCGACCCGCCACACGCCGACGTTGTGCCGGTCGAGCGCGACGTTGCCGGCAACCGCGACCGCGGTCCCGTCCAGGAGGGGGCCGTCCTCGGCGTCCACGACGCTCATGGCACGTTTGAGGTCGGCGTCGGTGAGCGGCACGGGCGCGGCCGTCTGCTCGAAGACGAGCGGGTCTTCCGTGAACTCGATGACGGGGGCCAGGCCTTGGTCTATCTGGAAGGTGACGTGCGCCTGTACCTGGGGCTGGCCCTGGGGCGTGAAGACCACCTCGTAGGCGCCGCCGGCCTTGACCGGGTGGGCGGCGTCGCCTACCTCGTTGCTCAAGACGTCGACGCCCCAGTCCTCCATCGTCGCGGCAACCGCCCAGGACGCGGCGCGGGCGCGGTCGATGAGCAGGGCCTTGGCGCTGTTGCCCAGGCCGGCGAAGCCCGAAGCCTCGGCAAGGGCGAGGGTGGCGTTCGAGGCGGCCACGACGTAGCGCGCGGTGCCGTCCGTGCCCTCGCCGATGTCGTCGCCGTCGACGACCAGGCCGGTGACGCTGCGGGCGGGCGACCCGCCGTACAGGGGCTCGGCGGAGGCCAGGCCGACCACGATGGGCGCATAGGCGCCCGGCGCCTTCGAGTAGCCGGCCTTGTCGGCGACGGCGAGCAGGTAGTCGACCGGGATGGGGAGCAGGGCCTCCTCGGCATGGCTGCCGGTCGCGATGCGCCACGCGTGCGCCCGGGACGCCGCCAGCACCTCGGCGTCGGTGCCCGCCACGTCCTTGGCCAGCACGACGAAGTCGAGCGCCTCGACGGCATAGTCGCCGTCGACGGCGTAGCGCCCGTCGTTGACCAGCACCTTGGTGGCCCGCACGACGGTGTTGTGGTCGGAGTCGGTGACGCTGTAGGCGACCTCCTGGAAGCCGGCCCTCGTGAAGTCGAGGGGGCTGGCCGCCTCGACGAAGCCGCCGGACCCGTCGAGGCTGCCCCAGGCAAGCAGGTGGGTGACGTCGCCGTCCTCGGAGTCGGTGGCCGAGACGCTGTCTGCGGCCGTGCGCTCCGGCCCCCAGACGTAGTCCCATGCGCTTGCCAGGACGGTGCCTGCCGGCTGGGCGGCCGCGTCCCCGGTCCAGACGGTGCGGATGGGCGGCAGGTGTATCGCGGGATGGTTGCCGTTCGAGACGGCGACCCCTATCCAGGCGAAGGCGTCCCGGTCCTCGTCGACCCAGAACTTGACGGGGACGACGGTCGGGTAGCCCGGGGCGCCTTCCGCCAGGAAGGCAGCCGCCGCGAAGCCGCCGTCGTCGGCCAGGGCCGGGGTGCCGCCGGGCGCGAGGCCGGCGTCGGCGCGCTGGTAGCTCGTCGCCTCGGCCCGCACCAGGAAGCTGCGGGCATAGTCCGCGGTGCCCGCAGCCCCCTGCAGGGCAAGCGCGTCGGTGATGTTGATGCGGAAGTCCTTGGCAGTGATGGCGTAGAGGTCGCCGTTGCCCCCGCTCGCGCCCTCGGCCAGCACCTTGGCGGTAATCGTCTTGGTCAGGGCGGCGTTTTCCTTGATGGCTATCGTGAGATGGTAGTCGCGTGCCGCCGCAGACATCGACACCGAGTCGGCGACGACGGCCGTTGCCGGCTCGCCCTGGGATGTCCAGGCCCGGGCCGCCGACCTGTCTAAGATCAGCTCGTCGATGTCCCGGGCTGCGGCGACGTCCCTCGACGGAATGACGAAGGAGCTCGCCTGCAGGATGTAGTCGGGGGTATAGACCGCCGAGCCGTCGTTGACGATGACCGCGCGGGTGTCGAAGGACGTGTTGTTGTCGGAGTCGGTGACGCTGTAGGTGACCTGCGTCACCGAGAAGGCCTTGAGCGGTATGACGGGCATCTGCTCGGCGCCGTCGGCATCCGGGTTGATGCGGACCTCGCCGGTCAGCGGGCCGTCTTCCGTATCCCCCGCCGTCACGCCGCTCATCAGCTGCTCGCGGGTGACCGTGCCTGCTGTATGCGGGTCGAAGGGGATGTTGAGCGGCTTGGGCTCGGCCCTGACCCAGGGCGGCGCACCCTCGCTCACCTGGATGGTCAGGGCGATGGACACCGTGCCTTCGGAATCGGCCACAACAGCCGAATAGGTGCCCCGCGCGGCCATGAAGCCACCGTCGCTGGCAAGGGTCGCGGGAAGGGTGGAAAGCGAGCCTGTGGGCGTGGCCTTGCGCACTCCGGCGCCCAGCGCCTCCAGCAGGGCTGCGGCCGGGTCGCCTGCAGCCAGGATGTCCTCGGCCTCGCCTATGCGCAGCGTGATGTCGTTGCCGAAGACGTAGAAGCTGTCCTTGTCCGGGTCGTTAGGGCCCGAGGCGATGGTCCCGGCATCGACCACCTCGCCGGTGATGGCGCGGTCGAGGTAGCCGCTGGGGGCATCCTGCCCCCGGACGATGATGGGGTAGGAGCCCGCCTCGGCCCGGTAGTTCCCGCTGGCATAGACGGAGATGGCGGTCGAGGATATCCGGCCCCCGCTCTGGCCGTCGTACAGGGCGGCGGCAGACTTGGAGAGGATGTCCTGGTCGAAGGGCGGCACAACGTCCTTGAGCAGGGTCACGAAGGAGTTCGCGGCAAGGATGCGGCCTCCCACCGCATAGCGCCCGTCATTGACGACCACCACGCGGTCGCGGTCGACGGTGTTGTTGTCGCGATCGGTGACCCGGTAGGAGACCATGTAGCGCCCCACCCGGGCAAGGTCCACCGGCCCGGTCGACGCGTCGGGGGAGGCCACGACCGCAGATATCAGGTCGCCGTCCTCGTCGTCGGCCGCCGCGACGCCGTAGAGGTCGCCCGCGACTGCGGCGTACTCGGCCGCCGTGATGGCAGCGGCAGGCTTGAGGCCCGGCTCGCCTATCCACACCTCGACCGGGGTCATGACGTCGAGCAGGGGCACGGAGCCCTGGGAGACCGTGCCCTCGACCGTCACGCTCTGGGTGGTCGCCGGGATGGTGTCGATGCGGAAGGTGACCGCATAGACCCCCAGCTCGTCGGTGAAGCCCCCCGAGGTCACCAGGAGCGCGTCGAGTGCGGCGGCATCCGGCACAAGCGGGATGACCCGGGCGGAGGCGGCGTCGACATAGCTCGCCGGGCTGCCCATGAGTATCTGGTACGCCTCTGCGAGGTTTGCCCGGAAATGGGAGGCCGCGATGGCATAGCTGGAGTCCTTGGTGCCCATGTCCACCACGTCGGCGTCGACCACCCGCGCGGTGACGTCCTTGGTGGTGGTGCGTCCCTCGGCCTTCCACGAGACCGGGTAGGAGCCTGCCGGGGCGTTTGCCGCATAGCCCGCTGGCGTGCCTGTCCAGGACACGGAAAGCGGCGCACCGGAGAGGTCGAAGGCCTCAGCGTACGAGAGGCTTTTCGCCTGGCCCTCGCTGCCGTCCACGCAACCGACGCCGAAGCGCTTGACGACGAAGTCGCGTGCGCCGATGATGATGTCGTTCTCTTTGTCTATGAGGTAGCGCCCGTCGGTGACGACGACGGCACGCGACTTGGCGGCGGTGTTGCCGTCGGAGTCGGTGACGCTGTAGGCGACCCGCCACACGCCGACGTTGTGCCGGTCGAGCGCGACGTTGCCGGCAACCGCGACCGCGGTCCCGTCCAGGAGGGGGCCGTCCTCGGCGTCCACGACGCTCATGGCACGTTTGAGGTCGGCGTCGGTGAGCGGCACGGGCGCGGCCGTCTGCTCGAAGACGAGCGGGTCTTCCGTGAACTCGATGACGGGGGCCAGGCCTTGGTCTATCTGGAAGGTGACGTGCGCCTGTACCTGGGGCTGGCCCTGGGGCGTGAAGACCACCTCGTAGGCGCCGCCGGCCTTGACCGGGTGGGCGGCGTCGCCTACCTCGTTGCTCAAGACGTCGACGCCCCAGTCCTCCATCGTCGCGGCAACCGCCCAGGACGCGGCGCGGGCGCGGTCGATGAGCAGGGCCTTGGCGCTGTTGCCCAGGCCGGCGAAGCCCGAAGCCTCGGCAAGGGCGAGGGTGGCGTTCGAGGCGGCCACGACGTAGCGCGCGGTGCCGTCCGTGCCCTCGCCGATGTCGTCGCCGTCGACGACCAGGCCGGTGACGCTGCGGGCGGGCGACCCGCCGTACAGGGGCTCGGCGGAGGCCAGGCCGACCACGATGGGCGCATAGGCGCCCGGCGCCTTCGAGTAGCCGGCCTTGTCGGCGACGGCGAGCAGGTAGTCGACCGGGATGGGGAGCAGGGCCTCCTCGGCATGGCTGCCGGTCGCGATGCGCCACGCGTGCGCCCGGGACGCCGCCAGCACCTCGGCGTCGGTGCCCGCCACGTCCTTGGCCAGCACGACGAAGTCGAGCGCCTCGACGGCATAGTCGCCGTCGACGGCGTAGCGCCCGTCGTTGACCAGCACCTTGGTGGCCCGCACGACGGTGTTGTGGTCGGAGTCGGTGACGCTGTAGGCGACCTCCTGGAAGCCGGCCCTCGTGAAGTCGAGGGGGCTGGCCGCCTCGACGAAGCCGCCGGACCCGTCGAGGCTGCCCCAGGCAAGCAGGTGGGTGACGTCGCCGTCCTCGGAGTCGGTGGCCGAGACGCTGTCTGCGGCCGTGCGCTCCGGCCCCCAGACGTAGTCCCATGCGCTTGCCAGGACGGTGCCTGCCGGCTGGGCGGCCGCGTCCCCGGTCCAGACGGTGCGGATGGGCGGCAGGTGTATCGCGGGATGGTTGCCGTTCGAGACGGCGACCCCTATCCAGGCGAAGGCGTCCCGGTCCTCGTCGACCCAGAACTTGACGGGGACGACGGTCGGGTAGCCCGGGGCGCCTTCCGCCAGGAAGGCAGCCGCCGCGAAGCCGCCGTCGTCGGCCAGGGCCGGGGTGCCGCCGGGCGCGAGGCCGGCGTCGGCGCGCTGGTAGCTCGTCGCCTCGGCCCGCACCAGGAAGCTGCGGGCATAGTCCGCGGTGCCCGCAGCCCCCTGCAGGGCAAGCGCGTCGGTGATGTTGATGCGGAAGTCCTTGGCAGTGATGGCGTAGAGGTCGCCGTTGCCCCCGCTCGCGCCCTCGGGCAGCACCCTGCCGACGATGGGCTTCGCCGAGTCGAAGCCCGCGACCGCGATGTCGAAGCGGTAGTCGCCCGGCAGGGCATCGCGCCCATAGCCGGATGCCGCGAAGCCCGCGACCTGGAGCATTCCCGCAGGCACGGGGGTGCCGGCCGCATGGTTCGCATCGCCGAGGTAGTAGGCGCTTGCCTGGGAGAGCTCCAGCACCTCGGCCTCGCTGCCCCTCACGTCGCCGTATGCGACGAGGAAGCCCTTGGCGCCGAGGATGATTCCTGCGGCAGTATCGACCATGAAGCTGCCGTCGTCGATGACGAGGGCGCGGGTGGCGTTCTCGGCCGCCATGCCGTCGGAGTCGGTGACGCTGTAGGTGACCGAGTACACGCCGGGGGTGGCGGTATGGAGGCTCGTCACGGCACCGCCGTTGACGGTATAGGTGGCCTGCGCGGTGATGTCGCCGTCCTGGTCGTCCCAGGCCAGCATCTGGCCGCGCACCTCGTCGGCAGTGAGCTCATGGGCGGTTTCGCCCCGGTCGAAGGGGATGATGAGCGGGTCTTGCTGGAAGGTGATCACCGGAGGCGTGCCGTAGAGCGTGTAGGCAACGGCGACCGTGATGTCCTCGAAGCCCTTGATGGCGAACACGACCTCGTAGTCCCTTCCCGATATGCCGCCGGCAGCCGGGATGTCGTTCTTGACGACCACGGCCCCGGCATCTCCCAGGGAGGCGAGGGCGCCGCCGGGGAGGCCCAGGGCGGTGGCGGTGTCCATGAGCTGCCAGGCCTGGGCCTGGGACCTGTTGACGAGCTTGAGCTGGGCCGCGTTGCCCATGCCTGCGTAGTCGGCGGCGTCGGCGACCGAGATGGTCGCGTTGTCGGCGGCAATGCTGTAGCGGACGGCGCTGCCCGCGTCGTCCTTGTCGGCGAGCTCGTGGCACCCGGTCACGACCGCGTCTACGGTCGACTCAAGCGTAGTGGCCGGACCGCCCGCAGGGGCTGCAACGCCCAGGGTCACCGGGTAGGCGCCTTCCGCGCAACCGGGCCGGTAGCTGCCGGCGCTCTTGAGGGCGACGCCCACCGCGACCATGCCGCCGGGCTCGGCGGCATCGACCAGCCACGCCCGGGCACGGGAGTCGCCCACAACGGCGGTAGCACCGGCATCGACGTCGGCAGCCTTCTTCACGAAGCTCGTGGCGTCAAGCAGGTAGTTACCGTCGCTCACGAAGGTGCCGACCGCCACCACGCCCGTCGCGGTGGTGGCATTGCCGTCGGCGTTGGCAACCGAATACACAACCGGGTACACCCCGACCTTTGCCAGGTCGACCGCACTGGCGTCGATGGCGACCAGCCCGGTGATGTCAAGGCCGTTCTCGGCCGAGAGCGCGGTGACGTAGTCGGCCGGGTTGTAGGCGCCCGGCAGAATGGCGCTCGCCGGCTTGCGGGCTGCGTCCCCCAGCCAGACGAGGACCGGGGAGCCCACCATGAGCACGGGCAGCTCGCCCTCGACGACGATGGCCTGGACGGTCACCCAGCGGCCCTCGTCCGGGCTGGCGCCCGAGCCCAGCACCTTGAAGGTCACCGGGTAGCTCTGCCCGGCAACCGGGTCGGCCGGTATCCCCACGACGTGGACCTCGACCATGTCGGGGCTGAATGCGTCGCCCAAATCGGCACGCGCCTTGGCGCCCGCCATCATGATGAGCGTGTCGTTGCACTCGCCGCTCGGCCCTGCCATCAGGCTGGCAGCGTTCTTGGCCGTGATAGAGAAGTCGTTCGCGCCGATATAGGGCCGCGCCTCCATGAAGGGGAGCACGGTTATATGGCCGGTGCTGTAGATGCCCGGGTCGGCGGTTGCGGCATACCGGACGCGGTAGTCCTCGCCCTGGGGGTGCGCCATGCTGAAGGCCGCCCTGTCCAGATAGTAGCCCGGCTCCCCCCAGGGCGGGACGGCCTCCACCACGGACAGGCCGGTGCTTCCCGGCCAGGCGGCACCGGGGCGTACCGAGGCGCTTGCCTTGATCTCGCCGAGGAGCTCGTTTCCTTGTTCGGTGCTGCCGGTGCTGTATGCGGCGATCTCTGCCGCCCGGGCAAGGCCGATGTAGGCGTTCTCGTGGGTCAAGACTAAATCGGGGAGCTTGACTTCGAGATAGGGGGCAGGCTGCTTGTAGGTGTCGTGAATGGCAACAAGCTGCTGGCTGGCAACGACCGGGTTAGCGTTGCCGTTCTCGTCCTCAAGGACGAGATAGACCCTGCTGCTCTCAGAAAGCGTAGAGGTGGCACTTTCCGGCAATACAAGGTCCCAGGTGCCGTCATCGTTGAGCGTGCCGAGTATCGGCTGCCCGTCCTTGCCGAGTATCGCATTGTCATCGGTGTCGACCACCGCATACAGCCTTATTGCAGGTTCCGGGTTGTGGGGCTCCGCGGCAGCCTGGGCGCCCTGGGCAAGCCAGGTTCCCGAGAGCTCGGCCTCAAGCCCTACCCAGAGCTTCCCGCTCGTCGGATAGCCTATCTTGGCCGGGGCCGGCGGCAGGACGTCCTCGACCGTGATGGGGGCCGGCATGTCCTCGGGCCGCGCCAGGTGTACCTTGGCCGGGTCGGGGTTGCCGGGGTATTCGACCCCGCGCCACAGCGAGTCCATGCGGAAGGTGTCCCCCGAGCGCAGGAAGCCGCCGTCGGAGTAGCGGACCACGCCCTCAAGCATCCTGCCGGTCTTCTCCATCTCATAGACGTCGTTCTCCATCAGGATGGAGGAAACCTGCCCCGCCGTGGACATCTCTATGTCGCCCGTAGCGGCGCGGGTGATTGCATAGCGGCCGAAGACCTCGTCGGTCCAGATGGGGCGCCCGAGACTGTCAAGGCCCTCGGCCACCGAGCCGATGACGCGCAGGTACTTGTCAGCGTTGGTGACCGGCTCGAACACCCGGTCGATCCTCGGGGCGGCGTTGTTGCCTTGGATGCGGCGGTAGGGCAGCATCCCCTGCGAGCCGAAGTTGTCCACCGCGGTCGTGAGTATCAGGCTGTTGTTGTTGTCGAAGGTGCCGTCGCCGCCAAAGCTCACGCTCCCGGCTATGGTCAGGCGCTGCATGGGCCACGACAGGTAGGGGTCCCCCCACGATGCCGAGCTCCCCCAGACGGGCGGGGGCGGGACAAGGCCGGCGCTCGTGCCGGTGCCGGTGCCCTGGGGGTTTATCGACGAGTTGGAGGCGTTCGCCGTCCCGCCGACGCGGCTGGTGCCGTTGCCCCAGACCGCGATGTCAGAGTCGATGGAGTTGAAGCTCACCCCCGTTGCCGTGGTGGTGCGGAACACCCGTGCGGGGAGGGCCGTGGTGCCCGCCCCGAAGTTCGCGAAGTCGTAGTAGAGCGGGTTGGTGAAGGTGAACTCGAAGCCCTGCGTGCCGTGGACGATGGCGCCCCGGTCCACGCTGCCGTGCATGATGGCGACCGCCCCCGGCCCGATGTTCACCGTCCCGTTGTCGTTGCTGATGGTGGTCGCGGCATTGGTGCTCGTCCCCGATATGCAGGCGCCCCGCTGGGAGTAGAGCTCGATGGACGAGCCATAGTCGTGCACGTCGAAGCTCCAGTTCGGGCCCATGAAGTTGATGGCAGGGCTCTTGATGGTGGTCTCGAAGTCCTTGTTCCCCGCCCCGCCGTTGTTGCCCTCGTTGACGACCTTGAGGATGCCGCCGCTCTCGATGAAGAACTTGTTGTCCCGGCCGCAGAAGGAGATGCCTGCGGCTGTGGCGTTGTAGTTGGTGTTCGACAGCTTCCTGACCACCTCGACCTCGGCGTTCCGGGAGACGCGCATCTCGCAGTTCATGGGCTCGTTGAGGCCCAGGCCGACCGTTGCGTAGGTGCCTATCCCCGCATGTATCCAGAGCGCACCGTGCATGAGGCTTTCCCTGTTCAAGAGCATGTTCTGCGACTCGCAGTAGAGCTTGGAGCCTGTGCCGCTCACATGGAAGTAGGCATCGCCCGGCTTGAGGCCGCGGATGCCCTGGATGAGCGCGGTCCCGCCCTGCCCGGACGAGGTCTGCGTGTTGTAGGCGCTCAGCTTGGCGCCGTTGCTCACGGTCGTGCCGCCGTGGCCGCCGCAGGTCGAGATGGTGCCGGACTCGTCGGCCCAGCCCCAGATGTTGCTGTAGGCCGTGACCTCGGTGCCTTCGCCGTCGACCAGCATCCAGGCGCCCGTGGCCTGCTTCTGGGCGTATTCCGGGCTTGTCTTCGAGTTGGTGTTCAGGGATGTCGAGCCCTGGTAGTGGACCCGGTCCCAGGACGTCCCGATCGCGACGGCGGCGCAGTAGTAGTCAAGGCGGTAGTTCTGGAGGTATGCCTTGGTGCCGTTTATGAAGCTTATCTCGTTGTCCCCCGTGAGCGTGGACGCGACGAGGACGCCCGTGGGGGCGCTGGTGCGGATGTCCATGTCGGCATTGTCGTAGACCTGGTGCTGGGCATAGACCATCGGCCCGTGGTTGCCGCTTGCCGCGTTGGGGGCCGGCATGTTGTTCGTGTTGTTGAGCTGCCCGTACCACACTATCTTGCCGGTGCCGCGCACCGTGCCGTTGAGGTTGTGCACGAGGCTTCCCCGCTGCGGGCCGTCGCCTTCCACGTCCTCAAGGTTGACGGTCCACCTGTCGGTGATGGTGGAGGGGAGGGGCACCCCGGGGGAAGAGTAGCCCCAGGTCGCGAAGCCCGTGGCGTTCGTGCCAGCGGAAGTGGTGCGGCTCCCCACGGCAACGAGGACGTTTTGCTGGGCGCTCCGGGCGGTCGTGCGCATTATCTTGATGTCCTTCAAGGTGAAGCTCAAATCGGGGCCGGGGGTCATCGTCAGGACCAGCGTGATGTTCTCGTTCTGGGAGCCGACGTGCAGCGTGTGCCCGTTGCCGTCGAGGACGAGGTCGCGGGCGAGCACGGAGGGCTGCGTGTTGTTCGTGCCCCGGATGACGTTCGACGAGAGGCGGATGTAGCTCACGTTCGGGTCGTCCCAGGCGATGCAGAAGTCGGCCCAGGTGTCGACCTCGACGCCGCCCGGGATGTCGCCTATGCCCGTTATGGTCAGCGGCATGACGGGGATGCCTTCGGCAGAGTGCGGGGCGGGGGCCTGTCCGGGGGCCGGCGGCCCGCCCGGGCCTTCCTGGACAGGGCCTTCCTGGGCGGTGGCGCCTTGCGGGTAGTTGAAGTCGTGCCAAGAGTCGAGCCCTGAGTCATGCCAGGAAGGGTTATCGTATTCCACCAGGCCGTTGCCGGGGGCGGCCACCTCTTCCGCAAGCGATGTCGTCGGGGGAGCCATCATGACGGCTAGGTTGACCGCAAGGAGGGCAGCCAGGGCCTTCCTGGGTGCCTGCATTATCCCCTTGTTTCGCCTGCTGCTTTTCTCTGTGCTCATTTGGCCGCCTTTCCTTTGTCTTTCATCTCTCTTTGTCTTTCTGGCCTGTGTCCTCCGCTTTCCTGTGCTCGGGCTCCTCTATCCCGATGCCTCGCCTTGCCATAACGGGCAGGGTGGGCGCTGGGGTTTTCTTCCAGCGACAGGCTCTTTGGACAGACCGGGGGTAGACGCCAAGGCCGGCGACTCCCTCAATACCCCTTAGTATCAAATTCCTATTCTGTTTACCACCTGCGGCGCATTATAGCGTCGGGAATGAATGATTTCAACGATGCGGAATGCGGGGAAAGCCCCGGAAATCCCCTGTTCATTCGGGAATTGACTCAGCTTCGCACGCCGGGCGCGCCAGGCCCCTCCCGCTTATGCGAAACCCGACTCAGGGCAGGGGGGCGCAGATGGCGGGAGGCTAGTGGTAGCGGTAATGGGCGGAGCAGCTGCCTTCGGAGGACACCATGCAGGGGCCGATCGGGTTCTCGGGCGTGCAGGCCTTCCGGAACAGGGGGCATTCTGCGGGCTCCATGACGCCCCGCAGCACATCCCCGCAGCCGCACCCCGGGTGCTCGACCGTCTCCTCGACCGCCGGGCGCAGCCTGCAAAGGGCGTCGAAGGCGGCGAAGCGCTCGCGGAGGCGGTAGCCGGACCCGGGTATCTCGCCGATGCCGCGCCACTGGGCGGGGCAGGCCTCGAAGACCTCGTCGATGGCGGCGGCGGCGGTCGGGTTGCCCCCCTCCATGACGCCCCGCACATAGGCTATCTCGATGTCGGCACGGCCTTCGTCAAGCTGGCGCACAATCATGGCGATGCCCTGGAGGATGTCGACCGGCTCGAAGCCGGTGATAACGCCGGGGATGCTGTAGGTGTGCGCAAGGAAGTCATAGGGCTTCCTGCCGATGATGGTGCTCACGTGGCCCGGCAAGATGAGCGCGTCCACTTTCAAGGCGGGGTCGCCCACGATGGCCTCAAGCGCCCCGGGCATGCTCTTGTGCACCCCGAATACCGAGAAGTTCCCCAGGCCGAGCGCTTCCGCACGCTTGAGGGCCATGGCAGTCAGGGGCGTGGTCGTCTCGAAACCGACCCCCACGAAGACCACTTCCCTGTCGGGATTTTCCCGGGCAAGCCGCAGCGCGTCGAGCGGCGAGTACACCACCTCGACGGAGCGGCCGGACGCCTTTTCCTCAAGCAGGCTGGAAGTCGAGCCGGGGACCCGCATCATGTCGCCGAAGGTCGCGACCGTCACCTGGGGGACCCGCGCCAGGGCGACCGCAGTGTCGATGTCGCGGTTGGCCGTCACGCAGACCGGGCAGCCGGGGCCCGAGGCGAGCCTGATGCCCTCGGGCATGAGGCCCCTGATGCCGTTGCGCGCGATAGCGACCGTATGGGTGCCGCACACCTCCATGATGGTCGCCCGCTCGGGGGCGAGCGCACGGATGGAGGCCACGAGCCCCCGGGCGATCCCGGGGTCTTTGAAGGGGCTCAGGTCCATCTATTCGGAGAGCAGCACGCCGAGCGAGGGCCGTGCCGGGGCGCCGGGCGCCGCCTCAGACCTAAGGTCGTCGGCGGCGAGCTCCGGGAACTGGCTGATGAGGTCGAGGGTTTCCTGGGCGAACTCGGCGCTGACCACCTGGATGGCGAAGCCCGCGTGCACCAGCACGTAGTCGCCCTCGCGGGCCTCGGGCGTGAGGTCGAGCGAGGCCTCGCGGGTCACCCCCATGATGTCGACCGTCGCCAGGTTGTCCGCGCCGATGCTGTTGATTCTTGCAGGTATTGCCAAGCACATGGCGTGCCTCTTTCGTGGTCGGTGTCCCCCTCATTATACCAGGCCTGTGGCGGGAGGCGCCCGAAGAGCGCCCGAAGTGCGCAAGGCGTGGGCCGAAGGGCCCGGTTGGAAGGCCCGGGGGCTTTTGAGGCGCGAGGGGGGCCGGCTCGTGGTAGAATGGGGGGAACACCGACGAAGGAGACGACCCGCCTCGATGCCTGTTGCGCTCAGCTTGACCCTTGTCCTGTTCTTCCTTTTGATGAACGCCTTCTTTGTCGTCTCGGAGTTTGCCCTTGTCAGGGTCAGGAAATCGCAGATCGAGATGGCGATAGACGCAAAGAAGCCGGGGGCTGTGCACGCCAAGGCCATCGCCGAGAACGTCAACGCCTACCTTTCCGCCTGCCAGCTGGGCATCACGCTTGCCTCGCTGGCCTTGGGCTGGCTCGGGGAGCCCGCCGTCTCGCAGCTCATCCATCCCCTGTTCAAGGCCTTCGGCATGTCCGACGTGCTGATATCCGCCATCGCGGTGGCCATCGGCTTCACCATCATCACCGCGCTGCACATCGTGGTGGGCGAGCTCATCCCCAAGTCGCTCGCCATTTTCAGCACAGAGCGCTACGCGCTTTTCACGGCAAGGCCCCTGCGGTGGTTCTACCGCATCACCTACCCGGTCATGTGGCTGTTCAACACGGTGACGAACGGCGTCATGCGCCTGACCGGGCACGACGTGACCAAGGAGCACGATGCCTACACCGACGAGGAACTGAAGCTGCTCATCGAGCAGAGCGCCGAGAGCGGCTATGTCGACCCGGAGCAGAGCGAGTACGTGAGCAACATCTTCGACCTGGGCGACAAGGATGCCGAGGCTATCATGACCCCCCGCACCGAGCTCGCCTGCTTCGACGTCGAGGACCCCTTCGAAGACAACATCCGGATGGTGCGGCAGTACAAGTACACGCGCTACCCGGTGATTCGGGGCAACAAGGACGACATCATCGGCCTCGTGCACATCAAGGACCTCTACGGGCTTGCGCCGGACGCTTCCTCAGACGACCTCATCGTCAGGGCCATCCCGGCGGTCCCGGCAAGCGTCCCGGTGGACAGGCTCATGCAGACCCTCCAGGAGAGGCGGACGAAGATGTGCGTCGTCGTCGACGAACACGGCGGCACGGCAGGCATCGTGACCATGAGCGACATCATGGACGAGATCGTCGGGCGCTTCGAGGACGAGTACGTGCACGACGGCGAGGACGTGAAGCAGGTCGGCGAGGGCCACTACCGCGTCGACGGCACCATGCCGGTCGACGAGCTCTACGAGCTCATCGGCTTCGAGGTGGAGCAGACGGGCTTCGAGACGACGGGAGGCCTGCTCTTCGAGCTGTTCGACCAGATACCCGACGAGGGCGACACGGTCTCGGTCGGCCAGGACGGCAGGCGGGCGACCTTCACCGTGCTTAAGATGGACAAGCTGCGGGTGGACACGATTGACCTCGTCGTCGATGAGGCCTGCGGGGAGGTGTCGGGCTGACACGGGGCCGGGCGTGCGGCTGACGTGCCGACAGACGCGCACGCTCCCGGCTGGGGCGGGCGGCGGACATGCCGCCGGGCCGGGCTAACGGGGGCCGGGCGTGCCGCCGGGCTAGCGGGGGTTTGCCGACCGACCCCTCCTTTCGAGCGCCCTCGTGATGAGGGCTTCTGTAACCTGGGGGTTCTTCCCTAAAAGTGGGCCATGGAGGTATGAGCCGAGGACATTTCTGTAGAACACCCCGTCTATCTTCTCCGTATCGTTGTTCCCGTGGCCGGTCGACGACACGACGCGCCCGAAGGGGCGCAGGCCATCTCCCAGGAAGGTCCGTCCGGCGTGGTTCTCATACCCGGTGACCGGCTGTGTAGAAAGCTCGGTTTGTAGGCTTATGTCGCCGACGAGGCGGCCCGCCTTCCCCCCGGCATCCGTGGTCACCATGTCCACCAGCCCCAGGCCCGGGATGGGCCTCCCGCCGACCAGCTGCTCGTGCCCGAGAAGCTGGAAGCCCCCGCAGACCGCCAGGAGCACGCCGTCGGCCTCCACGAAGGCGCGCAGCTTCTCGCGTATGCCGAGCAGCTGCTCCGACGCAAACGCCTGTTCGCGGTCAGGGCCGCCGCCTATAAACACGATGTCGATGTCGGCGAGGTCGAGAAGGCCGAGGGCCTGGCCCTGGGTGACAGAGACTGCCTCGACGGGGATGCCGCGCCATTCACAGTGCTTCCGCAGACAGGTCACGTTGCCTCCATCGCCGTAGAAGTTCAGCAAGTCGGGAAGGAGGTGGGCGATCCTGACGGGCTGCTCGGTGTGGCGGGGGGGCTGCTCGGTGTGGCGGGGGGGCTGCTCGGTGTGGCGGGGGGAAGGGTGGGTTTCTGTCCCGCTTTGACGAGCCTGCCTGTCTGCCGCCTTGACGAGGCGTGGAGAAGAGGCACCGCCCCCGGTGTCACGCCCGCTGTCACGCCGCTCCAAGCGGAGCAAATCTTCCCGGACGGGAGGGAGCGCGGTGTAGTTCGCTATAAGGTAGGCCTGGCCCTCGAAGGACTGGCCCGCCAGGAGGGCGAGCACGTCCTCGGCGCTGTCGACCAGCTCCGCTTCAAGCCCGGCATATCGCAGGCGGGTCTGCAGGTCTTCTCTGCGGATGCCTCCCGCAAAGACCGGCAGGGCGGCCTGTTCCCCACTCTCTAAGCGCCGTGCAAGCGCCTCGAAATCAACGTCCCACAGCCACGAGGGATCGCGCCCGTCGCCCTCCTTGTCGTTCACGAAGAAGGCGGCCGCAACCGGGCCGGTATCGTGCAGGATAAGGGAGAGGTTCTGGTTGAAGCCCGTCGGGTTCTTCGCCAGGTTGAGCAGGACCGGCCGCCCTTCGACCGAGAAGCGCTGCAGGCGGCCGTTTTGGGGGTCGAAGGCGTCAAGCGCACCGTGGAAGGCCGCTTCCGGGCAGCCCAGCAGGCGGGCGAGCGCGAATGCGGCGAGCAGGTTGTAGGCCATGTACTCCCCACTGTAAGCGGCGCTGATGCGCGTGCGGGCGCCCTGTTCCGCCAAGACCTCGAAGCTCAGCCCTTCGGCGCCCAGACTGATGTCCTGCGCCGCAAAGTCGAGCGGCGGGCGGCCAAAGCCACAGAGCCCGCAGGCGTACTCGCCCAGGTGCTCGTAGCGGCGGGAAGCATAAGCGAGCATCCCCGAACACATCGGGCACATCTGGTAGAACGGGGCCGGGGACGCCTCCCCGCCAGAGGTGTGACAGGGGGGGCCGCCGTCACCGTCCCCCTCGCCATCTCCCTCGCCACGCCCCGTCCCGAAGGTCGCCTTCTTGTTCGGCACCCGTGCCGCAACAGCGGCGCAGAAGGGGTCGTCGGCGTTGTAGACAAGCACGGTACGCGGCGAGGACTCCAGGGCCGCAACAAGGCTGTCCTGGATAACGCTGACTTCCCCGACCCGGTCGAGCTGGTCGCGGAAGAGGTTCAAGAGCAGCAGGTAGTCGGGGGCGAGCTGGGGGAGCACTTTTGCCGCCCAGAGCTCGTCGCACTCAAACACGCCCCAGTCGGCCTCCTTGCCGTGCAGCAGCGCGGTGGCGATGCCGGAGTCGAGGTTGGCCCCGGTGCGGTTGCAGACCACCGTGCTGCCGGCATGCTCAAGTGCGTCTGCAACCAGGTTGTTCACGGTCGTCTTCCCATTCGTCCCACACACGACGGCCGAGCCCTTCCGCAACAGCGGCTTGAGGCCAGCAATGATGTGCGGGTCTATCAGGAGGGCGGCCTTTCCGGGGAAGTTCGCCGCGGGGCGGCGAAAGACATGCCGGAGGCCCCAGGTGCTCAGTGCGCTTGCCCCGCGCGCGGCCACCCGTCTCAAGCCCATGCCCGTCCCCTCCCTTCCTTTCGGGGGAGCCGGAGGGCCCGAGAAGGCCGGGGGTGTGGGAGGGATCCCATCAAGCTGCCCTCACGCGCCGCCTTCTGCCGCGGTCTCGTCAACCGGGATGAACAGGTCGCATTTGCAGATGCCCTCGCTCACGAACTCGTCGCAGGGACACAGGGACGTGTCGTCGATGTTCACCCGGCAGGGGCAATGCCCGTTGCGCTTGGAAATCCCCCTGATGATGCCCATCACATAATCGGAATCGGGGTTGATGCGATATCCTTTCATCGTGCTTCCTTTCCTGCCAGGGCCGCCTCGTGTGCGCCGCCCCCGGCCCTTTCTGTCGCCGAGCCTGTTACCCGGGCCTTCTTCGCCGCGGCCTTCTCGGCCAGGCGCTCGTAACTCACCGCAAGCGTGAGGACGCTGCCTTCCGAGACGATGTCGCCCTCGTCGTCGTAGGCCGCGACATTCCAGAAGGTCTTGGGGCCTTCCCTCCGGTCGACCTGTGCAACGCCCCGTAGCATGCCGTGGGTGGCGCTTTTGCGGTGGCTGACGTTCACATTGACCCCGAAGACCGTCTCCTTGCTGGCATCGGCATTGTTCGACGCGCCGTAACTGGCAGCGCTTTCAAGCAGGGCTATCGTGGCGCCGCCGTGCACGACCCTGTCGGGCTGGTACAGGTCGGCGCTTATCGGCATGTGCATCTCGACGCGCTCCGTGCCCGACTCGATCACCTTGATGCCCAGCAGGCTCATCAACCCGTTCGTCTCGCGCGTCCATTCGTTCGTCCACTCGCCCATAGATTTCCTTTCCTACACGGCCGCAGTCCCCAGGGCCGCAACCATCCCGTGGCCTCGGCGGCCTCAGTACAAAACGACCGCCATGCTCCCGCAGGCCTCGAAAAGGGCGCGGAAGTCCTCGATATCGTGTCTGACATCGCCATGGGTCGGGTCGCTGATAAGAACCTGCCCGGCCCCGCGGTCGATCCCATAGAGTACCACACAATGCTCCCGCTCGTACCAGTTCCAACCGTCAAGCTCGATGCCGGTGAACCCGGGCATGGTGCCGTCGATCGTCGTCCAAACCAGCACCGGGTAGCCTTTTTTGGGAAAAAGGAGCAGCTCGTCCCACGGAGTCCCGCTTATGTCGCGGGCCTGGATGTCCGACGACCGGCTTTCCAGGAAGCGGTTCGCCGCCGCCACGATGCCCGGCGGATACACCGTCATCCCTTCCTCGGTACGGGGATCCCCCACAAAACCGTTGACGAAGTCGTCCTCGGAGTATGTGAGGAATGAGTCGGCGATGGCCGTCTTCTCAACAGCAAAGCCCATGCTGCGCAGCACTATGGTGAGCGCGACGGACTCGCACCCCGTCGGCAGCTCCGGGTATTGGTTGACGAACTGCACCCGCTGGGCGTAGGCCGCCACCGGGAAGCGGGGATCCGAGACGGAGAAAGCGCGGCGGTCAGTCAGGACGGCCTCAAAGGCCTGGGGGCCGAGGATGAGGGCAGGCCCGGCCGGGGGAAGCACTTTTCGCAGGTCGACTGCAGAAAAGAGAGAGGATGCCGAAACGGGGGAGCCCCAGAAGGGAGGGGCTTCCCCGGCCCTGTCCTCCGCCTCGTGGGCCTGGCCCTGCTGCGGGGCCTCGGCAGGGGCGGCCTCCCGGTCGCGCCACAGGATGCTCGGTATGCTCAACGCCACGATGAGGGCGGCGAGGACGACAGCCGCCACGGCGACAGAAGCCTTCTTCTTCTCTCCGTTCGCCATGCAGGGTCTCGCTTAAAGCCCCAGGGCCTTTTTGAGGGCGGCGACACGGCGGCGGGACACCGGGATCTTCTCGTCGGAGCCGTTCAGGACCAGCAGCAGGGTGCCTCCCGAGACCGGCTCGATCTCTTCGACGAGCGAGAGGTTCACCAGATAACCCCGGTGCACCCGGAAGAAGCCGTGCCCGTCGAGGCGCTTCTCCAGCTGCGCCAGGCTGACCGTTGAAAAGTAGCGGTCGGAGTCGGTCTGCAGGTAAGCATAGTCGTCGCGTGCCATGACGAAGCGTATCTTGTCGATGCCGATAAGTATCTTCTTCCCGCCCTTTTCCACCGGGATGCGCTCGGCCCGCTGCGCCTTCGCATGGAGCGACACGTGCTCGCGCACCCGTGTGATGGCCTGCGCCAGGCGGTCGGTCTCGACGGGTTTCACCAGATAGTCGACGGCACTCACCTTGAAGGCGTCGAGAGCGAACTCGCTGTAGGCCGTCACGAACACGACTGCAGGGGGGTACTTCAGGCGTTGAAGCGCGTCGGCGAGCTGGAGGCCGGTCGCCTCAGGCATGGAGATGTCGAGGAAGACCACGTCGCAAGGATGCTCCTTGAGCCTTTCGATGGCGTCCCTGACACTTGCCGCCTCCGCAACGATCTCGGTCTGAGCCAGCTCGTCAAGCAGGTACTTCAGTTCCGAGCGCGCAGGGGTCTCGTCATCAACGATGATTGTCTTCAGCATGGTCGCTTTTCCTCCAGGTCGACGTCTTCGGGGCCGCACAGGCCACCGGTAGGGTTTTCTTGGATGTGCCTTGTCAGGCCCCTCAATTATAGGGCAAGATTTCCCTCCGCCCAAAAGATTCGCACAAGCGGCACGAGCCGAACCGCACAAACGACATTTCCGATCAACCGCCAATTCCTTGCATGTGCCGTCATTGGCCTTTAGTGTCGTAAATACTTCATTCGTAAATTCCACTTTTTGGCAATTTATTCGTACATTCTTCGTATGTTGAATGGGGAAACACTATGCAAGCGCTTCGGCGACTCTCCCCCTTATCGCCGCCTCGAATTTTAGCCATGTCATATCACTGGCCGGTTCAATCATTTTCATTTTTGCAGGATCAACTAAAGCATAAAAAACGCGGTCATAGACACGCTCGGTCATTAAGCGCCTACATGACACAATGGAGCGTTCAAGGTATCCCGTTTCTTGATATTCACGATCAACAGGGAAATGGGGCTGTCTAAACTTTGTTGAAGTATGTATTTTTACATCATCTCTAATTACGAATACGTATCCAAGCCACGGTGTTGAATGATTGTATAGGTCGTATCGGCAGGCAGTTTGAAAATCAAACCCCGATCCTATCGCCTCTTCCGTACGATTGTTCATGTTGTTGCCATATGAGCTCCAAATGGATTTTAATTCGATTGCGGCTATTAATTTTTCTTCTCGAACAACTACGATATCCCAAGACTTTTCTGGACGAAAAAAACCTGGTAATTCTACTCCTCTTTTTCCAAAATGGATTTCTTCCTTATTTATTCCAGAGTCAATGAATACTTGAGCAATCACATCAGCAAGGGCATCTAGATGTCCTCCACTTGTTACTTGGCTCCTGAATCCTTGATCCATATTGCCGGCTACTTGTTGACGTTTCGCTGCGTCTTCGCGTGATGACTCAATGCCAACAATTGCGTATTCCACAGCTCGTTTAATATCATTTCCGTTAAACTGCAATTTTATTCTCCCTGTATCCAAAGGCAATCGAAGCTGCCTCATTAGCAAGACTATAATCCTTATTAACGAATGCCTTTTTCAAGGCGTCCGCAATATCATTGGCTATAGTGTCTGGGTCAGGAACCCTGATTTTCCTAAGAAATTGCGCTTGGAATCGAAGCGTACCTCCACGCATTTTGACTCCGTAAGCATCGATGAATAGCTCGCAATAGAAAGACATCAACAACCCGCCAAGCACCAGTAAATCCCATTTTTCTGAGGTGATATAATACAAATTTCCGTGAGGATAGTGCTTATCGTCATAATAAGGTTCGAGTCTATAGTGCATATCCTGAATTAAGAGTTTCGGTGTATTTTCGAGTCCGGGACGATAGTTGTCAATGGTTCTAAACCATGTTCCGGAATTCTTTTTTGCAATATGCCTTTTACCAAGGACAGTGCGATTGTTAGAAAAAAAATCGCATAGTTTTTTGGTATTGGACAAATCCGAGAGTGAGCCATCTTTGTTCCAAGGACTAACAAGCCACAATGGGTCTGTGTAAACGCTCTCAGTACTTAACTGCCGGGATGTAATCATAGGAATCAAATGTTCTGGCTCAACAAGGTCTTTTACCCTAGTAAGAAAGATGCTATCGTTGCCCGTTGCCATTCCAATTCCGACACGTGTTCCTGTTTCTAGGCTTTCGAGCATTGGAAAATGCTCTTCAAGATCGCATAATAGGGCTTGTTTTTCAGGCAAAAGAAGAGGCCAAGACCCATCTGTAAGTTTCTTTGCTTGGATTTCTCCTATACGGCAATTTTGAACACCTTGAAAAACTTTTCGCTCGAAAGCATCGGCCAATTTAACTGCTTCTTTTTCATCAAAATATGAAGTGGCTTCAACATAGATGACGTTACCTTGTGTTGCTTTGGATATGGTTGAAATGGCAGGGTAGGCAGAAACATTACTTTCAAAGGCATTAACATCATGCATTGAAATAATTGACTCAACTGCATAATTTTCAATAATATACTTGCGAAGCTTTTTGCCATATGAATTATGCATCCATCTATCAGCGCAAATAAAGGAAAGTTTGCCGGAAGAATTCAGCATGGATAAACCTTTTTCATAAAATCCGATGAATAGATCGCTGCCAGGAGTCATTGTCTGACAGTTCATCAGGTATTTTTGCTTCTTTTCTTCATCAATGTCGTTCGATCGAAGATATGGTGGATTGCCAACGAGAAAATCTGCGCTGGTAAATTGCGGCATTATTAAAAAATCATCCTGGATAACCCAGCTTTCAATCAATTTATTTGAAAGCTGGGAATCGATATTTTCAGAAGTAAGTAAGGCGCTTAGAGATCTCTTTGTGGTGGTTATTGAAGAGGGACAAACGTCGATGGCTTTTATTGATCCGTGCAAATCATCGAAATTATGACCAAATAGTCTGCATGACTCTATCAGTCGTTTTGCCATCTGTACCACAAAAACGCCAGTTCCGCAGGAGGGCTCTACTGCAACCCTTCTCGATAAATCGATACGAGAGTCATAACCGCACAAATCGAGCATCAGATTGACGATCCATTCTTTTGTATAAACAACTCCGTTTTTCTTCATTCGCTTCTTTCCTATATCTTCAAAGACCACCTATATCTTACTCTTCAGATGCCTCTTATTTTGAATTCTTCGTAAACCTTCTACGATAAACTGAGATGCTAATTCTGCTTGCACGAATATGAGTCTATTCCTTCTCTTCAGGGGCAGCAGGAAAGAGCTGTAGGTCTCCTCCAGTGCCTCTGCTAGTCCAATAAATGCCGCTGAGATGATCAACACCCTCAACTGCTATTCGACAAGTGCCCTACGCCTGCTTACGGGCAGCGCAGGGTGAGGGTGACTGTGGTGCCGACACCCGGCTGGCTTTCGACCTGCATGGAGGCGTCCGGGCCGAAGTGGCCCTTGATGCGGTCGCTCACGTTGCCGACGGCGATTCCCAGCCCCGTGGTCGACTTCGGGTTCAGGATGCTCTCGCAGGTCTCCTTGCTCATCCCGACGCCGTTGTCCCTCACATACACGCGCACGTCCTCGCCCTGCGCCTTCCCCACGACCTCGATGTCGAGCTTCCCCGTTGAGGGGAGCGCATGGCGCACGGCGTTCTCGACGAGCGGCTGGATGAGGAAGGGCGGGACCAGCATGTCCTCGACCTCCGGGTCGACCTCCACCTCGATGCCGACCCGGTCCTCGCCGAAACGGGCGACCTCGAAGGAGAAGTACCGCAGCGTCTGCTCTATCTCGCGCGAGAAGAGGATCAGGTCGGCAGAGTCCTCAAGCGTCCTGCGGTAGAAGACGGCGAACTCGCGCAGGAGTATCCGCGCCTTTTCCGGGTCTGTCCGCACGAGCGAGGCAATGGTGTTGATAGTGTTGAAGAGAAAGTGCGGGTTGATCTGGCTTTGGAGGGCCTTGAGCTCCATCCGGGTCGCCAGCTTCGTCTGCTGCTCAAGGGCCGAGGCGGCCATCTGGGTCGACAGCAGCGTGCCGAAGCCCTCGGCGATCGATTTTTGGGCCTCGCTGATGTGCGTGGCCTTGCGGTAGTAGAATTTCAAGGTCCCCGCGGCGCGCCCGCCGACCGAGAGCGGCACGATGATGGCCGCCTTGATGTTGGCGGACTTCGTGGGGAAGCCGATGTCTTCCGGTGTGGGCAGAATCCTCATCTGGCCGTCCTCGATGGCCAAGCGCGTCGCCTGGGTGCGGACGGCGCTTCCCGGCGGGCTCGCCTCCCGGTCGGCTCCGGCATACCCGAGGATCTGTTCCTCGTCGGTGATGGCCACGGCGATGGCGCCGGTCGAAGGCAGGAGCAGGTCGCAAACCTTTTGGGCAGAGTCTATGTCAAGCCCCTCCTTCATGCAGGCGAGCGTCTGGCTTGCCAGCTTCAGCATCGAGTCGGTCTGGCGGGCCCGGACGCTGTCGGGATCCATAAGGAGGCGCGAGACCAACACCAGCGAAGAGGTGAAAGCGATGCCTGCCAAGACGATGACGGGCGTGTTGAAGGTAGGCTGGAGCAGCGACCCCAGCAAGACGAAGCCCGAAAGCACCGTCAGGGTGAACATCAGCATTTCCAGGGTGAAGAAGCGGGGAAGGTGCGACTTGTCCCGCCTTTCCTTTTTCGATGTCATTCTCACACGCCTTTCACTTCGCCCAAAGGCCAAGCTCGTTGAGGACAAGAAGGGCTGCGGCAACGATCAGGAAGCCGCCGAACACGAAGCGGAGCGCCCGCTCGGGAACCCTCTTTACGAGGCGCGCGCCAATCACGGCCCCGGGAACGGAGCCTGCCGCAACGGCGATGCCCGCCAGGAAGTCAATGTTTTCCAGGGCCGCGTGCCCGACCACCCCGGGAATTGCCAGGATGACCATGGCGACAAGCGAGGCTCCGGAGGCCTCCTTCATGGACACACCCAAGACCGCTATCATGAGCGGGATCATGAGAAACCCGCCGCCGACCCCGATATAGCCGGCAACAAGCCCTGCGGCGAGCCCTATCGGGAAGCCGACGGCAACCTGCGAAGGGGAAAGCCGCAGCCGGCCGCCGCCGGCCGCCGTGCCGCTACTGCCCGGCCCACCGCCTGCGACCGGCTCGCCATCAACCAACCGCGCCTCCTTCAGCCTGGCTGCCTGGACAAGCATGGTCGCTGCCGAGTAGGTTATCACGGCCGCGGCAACCACCATGACCAGCCAGGCCGGGGACACCGACGACAGCCACACCCCCGCAACCGAGGTGAGGGCCCCGCCGAGGCCGGCGGCAAGGCCCAGCGGGAGGATGCAGGCCTTCTGACGGATGCGGGCGGCCGCACCCGCAAGGGAGGTCGGCACGATGACGAAAAGCGAGGTGGCCGTTGACGCAAGGGCGCTCATCCCAAAGGCAAGCCGAAAGACCGGCACGATGACGGTGCCGCCGCCGATCCCCAGCAGGCCCGAGAAGATGCCGATGAGCAGCCCGACCGCGGCAAGCAGGGAAAACGACAGGGCCTGGTCCATGGGCTATTCGGCGATGTTGAGGCGGATCTCGCTTGTCGAGCCCGGGTCGATGCCGCCCGTCCCGAGGTTTATCATGACCTGGCGCTGCGAGACCGACTGGATGAGCGCGGTCGTGAGCATCGTGTCATGTTCCATACGTGCCATGATCTCGGGCCAGACGAACTGGAACTCGAAGTATCGCGAGCAGTTGCGCTGCGCGTAGGTCGCGGCCTCGCCGGTCGCGGCCTTCGCGGCCTTGCGGTAGGCCGACTTGTCGGGCCGCGCCAAGGACCGCATGAAGGCCGTCATGCGGATGCGGTTCATGATCCCCGGCTCAAGGAAGGGCCCGGGGTAGGGCTCAAGCGAGGCAGCCTTCACCTGGAGAAGGTCTATCTGCGTGCGGCTGTACTCCAGCTTGCGGAACTCGTAGAGCCACCGGTAGATGTCCTGGCGAAAGCGCGTGCCCTCGCTCGTTGATGCCGGGGGTCGGTGCAAGAGGCTCCACTGGTTGTCGAACCACATGTCGGAGCCGTACATGCGCAGGTTGAGCATGTAGTCCAGGTCTTCGCCCCGGGTTATCCACGGGTCGAAGCTCAGGCGCTTGAAAGCCTCCTTGTGCAGCACGAAACAGCCCCCGCACACGTAGTTCGAGCGGGAAAGCCTCGGACCGCGCATCGCCTTGGCCATCCACTTGTTGAAAGCCCTGCCCTGCTGCCACAGGCGGTTGTACCACTTGTCCTGGCTCGCGGACAGGTAGGTGCCCTGCGTGTTGAAGAAAAAGCCGGACTTCGCCAGGATGGGGATGCCCTTCTTCGTCAGCTTCCCCAGGCCATACATCGCGTTGTGCAGGAATTCCGGGTCGTCGATCACCTCGTCGTCGTCGATGAAAACCACCGCATCGAACCCAAGGGTGCTGGTGACGAGCAGCCCCAGGTTGCGGATGGCCCCGTAACTGGAAAGCCCGATCTCTGCCTGCTGCCTCCCCAGTCCCAGCTGCTCCATGCGCTGCTGAATCAGGTTGAGCTCAGGGGCCCCTATCACCACGATGCCGAGCTTGGGAAACTTGGAGGCTATCTTCTGGACCTTTTCCGCAGCCTGCACCTCGATGGAAGGCTCGCTCACCACCAGGATGACAATAGGCCCGATGTCGACCACCTGCTGCAAGGACTCAAGGCAACGGGGCAGCTCCCCGGCCTGAGTGAGCGGCGTCGCGTGATCGTAGGTCGTGAGGACGTTCCCGCCCTCCCGGGAACGCCGTACTGAAACGTAGGTGGGGATAACGATTACCGGGTTCATTCTCTTCCTTTTGATGAAAGGCTCCGGTCACAAAAGCAGGCCGCAGAGGCCACCGATGCGGACCAGAAGGGGTGTACGTGGCTATTGTAACCCTTTCACGCAGTTTTGCCATCCAATTCACCGAGTGAACAAAGTGTGGCCGCGTCGGGAGCTGCCCGGGTGCCGCTTGGTGCACTGTCCAGGTGCTGCCCGAGTGCCGCTTGGTGCCGCCCAGGCACAGCCCGAACGCTGCCCTAGCTTTGCGGCATGGTCTTCCGAAGGGCTTTGAGAAGGGGATATCCCAGCGCATAAACCACGACCGCCTGGCCGAAGCCGACCGCCGCCACACCGAAGAGGTACATGGGCAGATAGGCCCCCTCAAGGCTTATCGACGTGAAGGGAATGGTGTAGAACCCCAGCCCCTGTAGGAGAAGGGGCAGGTAGGCGGGCACGATGAGCGCGTTGGCGACGACCGGCCCGAGCAGGGCGAGACGCGGGCTTTCCCGAAACCTCCTGCACCACAGGGCGGCAAGCAGGGTCGCGAGGGTCCCGAAGGCCACGTCGAAGATGCCAAGGAGGCCGGTGCCGTTCATGACCGACGCGGCAAGGTTCGCGATGGCGCAGCCGAGCGTCAGCCCCGGCACCGCCGCAGGCGTGAGCACGGCGAGGACGGTTATCGCCTCCGAGACACGGAACTGCACCGGGCCCCAGGCAAGGCCTTGCAGGAGGAACATGGCAAGCAGGGTCGCACTTGCGTAGACGGCGGCTATCATGCCCGCCTGCGCGACAAAGGACGCCCGTGTGTTCTTCATGGCATGTTCCTTCCTCGCACGGCCACGGCAGGTGGATTATACACGGCAGGAACGGGGCAGCCGCGCAGGAGCGGGGCGACCCCCCGGAGGGCCCGCGACCTCGCAGAGTGGGTGTCCTCAGGTGTCCTCAGGCTTGGGCTCTTCCTTTTTCGGGGGGAAGTACGAGTAGAAGACGTCCTCGTGCAGCACCGTCCCGTCGAGGCCTGTCACCGTCCGGTAGTTCGTGATGCTCTTTCCGCCGGTCGCCGCCTCCACCCAGTCGCTGTTCCTGCTCTCCACCGTGCGCTGGGGGCTGGTCCCCCAGATGCTGACAGTCATGCTGGACCCGTCGTAGCGCGCGGTCACCAGGATATGGCGGTCGGTGTCGTTCGTGAAAGAGAGCGTGGGATACTCCCAGGACACCGCCGCGTCGCGGCCCAGGGGATAGTGGGGCAGATACAGGCTGTGGTTCGCGCGCTCGAGGATGGGGAGCCCCGCCTCATAGGCTGCGTTGAAGACCCCCGTCGCGACGTTGCATATCCCGCCGCCGGGCTCTTGCACCATCTCGTTCTGATCGTTGATGGCACCGGCCTCCCTGTAGCCACTCGACTCGTCACAGCGGCCCACGACCTCGTTCCAGAGCCAATCCTCGCCGGGCGCGACGAGCGAGTTGTTGAGCCTGTCGAGGCAGCGCTCGATGTTGAATTCGCGGTTCGACCCGCTGCCCGACCCGTACCCCAGGTCGAAGGAGGCTATCAGCTCGATGACGCCCCAGGACGAGACGTCTGCCGCCGTCACCGCGGGGTCGACCTGCGCGGTGCCGCAGAAGACCCGGCGGCTCGTCGCGCTGCCGAAGAGGATGCTTTGCACGTCCTCGACCGCCCGAAGGAGGTCGGGGCCCTCGCCCCGCTCCCCGCCGACGATGACCGGGGTGCCGCTGCTAACGTCGATGGATGCGTTTTGGGCGGTGCCGAAGCCGGCCTCGTCCATGAGCTGCCGCAGCCCGTCATAGGCCTTCGCCGCGTCCACCGAGGCAACCAGCCGCTGGGCGCTGCCCTCGCCTTCGACCGCGACCGTGACCCACGCGCCGAGCAGGGCCGCGTCCGCCTCCCAGACCTCGCCCTCGTAGTCGAACACGATAGGCTCGTCGAGGATGTCGTTGACCTCGGTCGCGAACACCTGGGCGGCATCGTCGTTGATGTTGATCGGGATGGTCCTCATGGGCGCCTCGAAGGCCTCGCCCGACCGGTCGAGCAGCATGCTTTCGGCGCGTTCGGTGAACAGGGCCTCGTCGACCTTGATGCCCGTCCGGCCACTCCTGACCCAGGCGAAGCCGCCCGAGTCGATGTCGATGTTGCTGTTCACCATGCCGATGCCGATGGTGTCGTTTATCGGCTTAAGCGCCACTGCAAGCTGGTCGCGGTCGAAGTCGACGGTCGCCGAGAGGTCGATGTTACCCGCCCAGCTGTTCACGCGGTCGACCAGGCTCGGGACGACATCGAAGACGCTGCTTACCTGCCCGATCTCGTAGGCCTTGTCGACGAGGGCCGCTGCGTCGACCGACGCGCCCAAATCCGTTGCGGAAAGCGTCCAGGTAATCGAGGCTTCCTCGGGGCCGGCGGGGCCGGCCTCCTGGGCGGGGTCGGCGACATCCCCTTCCTCGGGGCTGTCCCCCTCGCCCTCCCATGAGACGGCCTTGGTCGCAAGGCGTTCTTCGGAAACGGCATCGGGCCTTACGTGGACCCGCGTACCCGCAAGCCGTCCGTCGAGGGCCACCTGAAGCTTCTCGGTGGCCGCCGCCTTGCCCAGGCCGCCGATGTCGACCCCTTCGATTTTGACGCCTTTGTGCACCTTGTTGTAGCTCCAGGCGAAGTCGGTGCCGACAATCACGCCGGTCATCACCACGAGCAGGATGCCTGCGATGGCCGCCTTCTTTCCGAAGGATGCTTTTTTCCGGGGAATGGCAAAGGGTGCCGTCGCAGACACGTCCCGTGAGGTCGTGCCATAAAAAGCAACAGAGCTTTTCTGATGGTTGCGTCGAGGAGCCATGGCTGTTCCGTTTCATCTGCGTTTATTACTACAATTATGGCTTTCGTGCAATGATACACCATCCGAGCCCCGAACGCACCCCTTTCTACATGAACTCTCCACTGGTTTTCTGTCTTGCGCCACGGGGGGTGGGTCTGGTAGTATGTCCCCATGAATTCTGTTTCAGGGCGAGGTGAAAATCCTCACCGGTGGTTATCGGCAGGGTTCGCCGCGAACGGCAGCACTTAAGGTGCCGCACGCGCGACCCGGGCCGCGAGTCCACGACCCTGCATTTGTCCCCGAGAGGCGGGCGGGCGCAGGCTGATTCTGGTGGGAGCCCAGAACCGACGGTCACAGTCCGGATGAAAGAGGCAGAGATCTGTCCCGCAAGCAGTCCCGCGCGGACAGACCCTTTGAACCTGTATGAAGAGAATTCATGCGGGTTTGTTCTTTTTTAGGCAGGGAACAAGACCTGAACCGCAAGGCCTTAAGAACCGCAGGAAGAGAAAGGGTCCTACCATGACGAGCAAGAAACCCGAAGCACACGAGGCTGTCGAGGCAGCCGCAACGACCGCAGCCGCGCAGGCTGCCCCAGAAGCCCCGGCGCCCGACTCCGAGGCCGCTGACCTCCAGTTCACCAACACGAACCGCTGGGACACGCGCCAGCTGGTGATCCTGGCGCTCATGTGCGCCATCAGTGCGCTTTTGGCCTTCATCGAGTTCCCCCTCCTTCCCGCAGCCCCCTGGTTGAAGTACGACGCCTCCGCGATGCCCGCCATGGTCAGCGGCTTCGCCTACGGCCCGGTGGCCGGCCTCGTTGTCGGAATCATCGGCTCCCTCGTCCATGCGGTCCTGCTCGGAGACTATGTCGGGGCGCTCATGAACATCATCATCGTCACGTGCTTCGTGGTCCCCGCCGCGCTTGTCTACAAGCGGATGCACACCTGGAAGGGTGCCGTCATCGCGCTGGTCGTCGGCTGCATCACCGCGACGCTGGGGGCGCTTGCCGCCAACCTCGTCATCACGCCGCTGTATTTCGGGATGCCCCGTGAGGCTGTCGTCGCCATGATACTGCCGGTGCTCCTGCCCTTCAACCTTATCAAGGCCGTGCTGAACTCCGTGCTGACCCTCATCGTCTACAAAAGCATCTCGAACCTCATCACGCCGAAGAAGAAGCAGATCAAAGGCAGATAGCCCACTCGGGCGAAGGGGCGCAAAATGACAGCGGCGGCCACAGAGGACATCCATATTGACTTCGAGGCGACCGGCTTCACCTATGACGGCGAGGCCTTCGTGCTCGATGGCATCGACCTCGTGGTCGAGGAAGGCTCCTTCGTTTGTATCCTCGGCGGCAACGGGTCGGGGAAATCGACCCTGGCCAAGCACATCAACGCGCTGCTCCTGCCCGATGAGGGCAGGGTCGCCGTGTTCGGCGCCGATACCCGCGACGAGCGCTCCGTGTACTTCATCCGCAGCAATGCCGGCATGGTCTTCCAGAATCCCGACGACCAGCTGGTCGCAAGCCTCATCGAGAACGATGTCGCCTTCGGGCCGGAAAACCTCGGCGTGCCGACCGACAAGATGCGGCAACGCGTGACCGAGGCGCTTGCCCAGGTGGGGCTGCAAGGCTTCGAGAAGAGGGAGACCCACGCGCTGTCGGGCGGCCAGAAGCAGCGCGTCGCCATCGCCGGCGTGCTGGCCATGGACCCGCGCATCCTCATCCTCGACGAGGCCTCGGCCATGCTCGACCCCCGGGGGCGCCGGGGGCTTTTGCGGGTGTGTTGCGAGCTCAACGCCCAGGGGATGACCATCGTCATGATCACCCACTTCATGGAAGAGGCGAGCCTTGCCGACAGGGTCGTCGTGCTCGATGCCGGGCGCATCGCCCTTGACGGCGTCCCGAGCAAGGTGTTGACCCAGACCGAGCAGCTGGCGGGCCTGAACCTCCAAGCCCCCTTTGCCTGTCGGCTTTCCGGCGAGCTCCAACGCCGCGGCGTGCCGGTCGCCACCCACGTTTCCGAAGACGATTTGAAGGAGGAGCTGTGCCGATTGCTTTCGAAGACGTGAGCTTTTCCTACCATGCCCCCGCAACGAAGAAGAGGGCGAAGAAGGGGGTTTCGGCAGCAAGGAAGGGCGCCCCACCGCCTCCGGAGGCCTGGGCGCTCAAAGACATCGACTTTTGCCTCGAAGACGGCGAGTTCTTCGGGATAGCCGGCCACACCGGCAGCGGGAAGAGCACGCTCATCCAGCACACGAACGGGCTTTTGCACCCCACGGTGGGCCGGGTGCTCGTCGACGGGCAAGACATCCTCGACAAGAAGGAGGCCACCCGCGCGCGCTCGAAGGTCGGGCTGGTCTTCCAGTATCCCGAATACCAGCTCTTCGCCGCCACGGTCTACGACGACGTGGCCTTCGGGCCGCGCAACATGGGCCTGGCGCCCGACGCGGTCGATGCCTGTGTGCACGAGGCGCTTGCCCAAGTCGCGCTCGATTTTGACACGGTCCAGGGAAGGAGCCCCTTCGAGCTTTCCGGCGGGCAGCAGCGCCGCGTGGCCTTCGCGGGCGTGCTCGCCATGAAGCCGTCGGTCCTCGTCCTCGACGAGCCCGTCGCCGGCCTCGACCCGGCGGCCCGCCGGGACTTCCTCGGTTTGATTACAGGCTTCCACGACGAAGGCCTCACCGTGGTCATCGTCTCGCACAACATGGACGACCTCGCCCGCCTCTGCGACCGTATCCTCGTGCTCAAGGAGGGCGAGATGCTGATGCTCGGGACCCCGGAAGAGGTGTTCTCGCACGAGGGGGCGCTGCGGGAGGTCGGGCTCGGCGTGCCTGCGGCCCAGCGCATGGCGAACAGCCTGAAAGGTGCGGGCCTGGATCTCGAAGGCGGGCTCTACGACACGGCACGCCTTGCCGACAGCCTTGCCGCCCTGTACCACGCCGCCGTCCGATAGCGGACACAGGGGGACGGGGGAATTGTGTTGATGATAGCGATATTCGGGAGGTACTGGCCGGGCACCAGCCCGCTGCACCGCATGGACCCCCGCGCAAAGCTCCTGTTGGCCTTCTTCGTGATGGTCGTCATCTTTAGCGCCCAGAGTTTTTGGGGGCTCGCCGTCTGCGCGGCCTTCGTTTTCGGGTTCTTCGCCTGCGCCCGCATACCGCTGGTGCAGGCCATACGGTCGGTGGGCCTGCTCTTCTTCATCGTGGTCGTCGCGGCGCTCTTCAACGTATTCTTCGTTCAGGGCGGCACGGTGTTCTTTCACTTCGGCCCCATCCAGGTAAGCGAGGCAGGCCTCTACCAGGCGGCCTTTATCGGCTGCCGGCTCTCGCTGCTGCTGCTCAGCATGAGCCTGCTCACCCTGACCACGACGACCCTCGACATCACTGACGCCTTCGAGTACCTGCTTACCCCCTTCGAGCGCTTCGGGCTGCCCGCCCACGAGCTGTCGATGATGATGGGCATCGCCCTGCGCTTCCTGCCGCAGTTCGCCTTCGAGCTTCAAACGATCCACCGGGCGCAGGTCAGCCGCGGGGCGAATTTCTCGAACAGCCCCTGGAAGGGCGGCCTGCACATGGTCGGCTCCCTGATGGTGCCGCTGTTCACCAGCGCCTTCCGCCATGCCGAGACGCTGTCTTTGGCCATGGACTCCCGCTGCTACCACGGCGGGGTCGGGCGCACCCGGCTTGCCCCGCTGGCCTACGGCCCGCTTGACCGTCGGGCGCTTGCGGTGATTGTCGTGATGTTCGTGCTGGTCCTTGCGACCAACTTCATCCCCCGATAAGGAAGGAGACCCCATGCCCCGAAAGGAAAGCCCCCTCAAGAAGGATGGCCCCGCGGCCACCCAGGAGTCCCCAGCCCCCCAGGCCAGCTCGGCCCAGTCGGCCCCGCCGGAGCCCCCGCACGCCCCCGATGCCTTCGGCCCCCCCTTCCCCTCGACCGGGCTCCTGGCCGCCCTGGAATACCTCACGGACATCCCCGCCTGGTTCCTGGCAACCTGCGAGGGCGACCAGCCGCACGTGCGCCCTTTCAGCTTCGTCGCCGAACAGGGCGGGAAACTGTGGTTTTGCACCGCGCGGACCAAGGACGTGTACCGCGAGCTTGAGGCGAACCCGAAGTTCGAGCTCTCCGGCTGGAAGCCGGGCCGCGGCTGGATAGTGTTGCGGGGCAGGGCCGGGCTGGCCGACGAGGCACGCCCCGATCTGCGCCGCGCGGGCTATGAGCACATGGCTGGCCTCGGCGAGAGCTACGACGGGGCAGACGACCCGGCCCTCACCTTCTTTTCCGTCGAGGACCCCGTTGCCTGGATAGCCGACATAGACGGCAGCAAGCAGTTCCTCCGCCTTGCCTGACGGCAATGGAGGCGGTCGGAAGGGCACCGTCCCCCCTGCTACGGCAACTCCCCTTGTTCGCCCGTCGGAGAGGCCCCGTCCGAAAGACTCAGGCGAAGCGGTAGATGTCCTTGGTGGCCTGGGAGAACCCGGCGTAGACCTCTTGGGCGATGGCCTCGTCCTCCACAAGGGCGAAGGATACCGGCTGCCCCTCTTCGTCGAGCTCGGTCACCTCAAGGAGCAGGACCTCGCCCGACGAGCCGGCGGGGGCGTCCTCGGTCACCGGGAAAAAGAACCCGTAGCGCCTACCTCCGTGGATAAGCAAGCCTAAGAACTCCAGGTTGACGAGCTCGCCTTCCTCGTCCTCGAAGGTGAACACGACGCCTTCCTCGACGGGAGGGCAGAAGTCGGGGGAGCTTCCCTGCCTCATGGCCGCCCCTGCTCAGTCTTTCTTCTTGCGGTAGTGGTGGTTGCTCTTCGACTTGGCCCCCTGCGAAGGGCCTCCCCCCTTGGCCGGTGCGCCCGCAGGCACGCTGCCAAAGGCGCTGCCGCCCGCGCCCGCGCCGCCGATACCCGCTGCTGCCACAGCTGGTGCGGCGCTGGCTGCCGAGAGTGCGCCGAAGCTCGGTTTGGCGAACTCGAAGAGGGTGACCTCCGGGCCGTACTTCTTCACCAGCCGCGCATACTGCGGCTCCCGCGTCTTCCACATGGCGTAGAGCGGCGTCGCAATCGCAATGGACGAATAGGCCCCGCAGACCAGGCCGACCGTCATGGCGAAGGCGAAGTCGCGCAGGGTCTCGCCGCCGAAGAGCAGCATGGCGACGACGGGGATAAGTGACGAGACCACCGTGTTGATCGAGCGGATGAGCACCTGGTTGACCGAGTGGTTCGCCATGGACATGAAGTTGCACTTCATGTCCGACTCCTTCGCGTTGTCGGCAATGCGGTGGAACACGACGACGCTGTCGTAGAGCGAATAGCCTAAGATGGTCAGCAGCGCGGCGATGGTGTTCGGGTTTATCTCGCGGCCGACCAGGGTGTATATCCCCATGATCAGGATGAGGTCGTGCAAAAGCGAGACGATGGCCGTGAGGCCCATCTTGTACTCGAAGCGGAACGCGATATAGATGATGATGAGGATAATGGAGACCAGAAACGCGATAAGCGAGGCCTGGATGACGCTCGCCCCCCAGTCGGGCCCTATCGTCATCACCTCGAAGCTGCTGGTCGACAGGCCGAACTTGTCCGCCACCTGCCGGGCGCTCGCGGCAGCGGCCTCGGCACTCGTCGTGGTCGTGCGCACGAGGAAGCCCTTGTCGCCGTCGGCAAAGGTCGTCTGGATGACCGCGTCGGGCTCGCCCGCCTCGGTGAAGGCCGCACGCATGTCCTCAAGGGCGACGTCCCCCGTCCCGTGGAAGGACACCGAGGTGCCCCCGACGAACTCGATGCCGAAGCTCATGCCCTTGACCCCGACCACCGCGAAGGAGGCGAGAACCAGGAAGGCGGCAACGCTGAGGAAGACCTTGCGGTACCCCATGAAGTTGATGTCCCGCTTGATGAAGCGGCCGCGGGGGCGGCGGGGCTCGGAAAGCGTCTCCGCAATCCCCTGGCTGTCGGCACCGCCTACTGTCCCGGCGGATGCGGACGCCTCGGCTCCCGTCCCTTCAGCAAGGGCCCGCACCTGGTTGGCGGCAGCGCCGCCGGCACCGCCGACACCGCCTGCCGAAGCCTGCACGGAGCCGTCCTCCCGGTAGGTCCCCGAGGCGACGAGGCTTTCCTTGATGCCCCAGAAGCCCGGGTGCTTGGAGATGGAGCGCGGCGCCAAAAGGCGGATGAGCGGCGCCTTGAAGATGAGCATCATCATGATGTCGCACATGATGCCGAGCGCCAGCGTCATGCCGAAGCCCTTGACCGAGGCGCTTGCCAGGAAGAAGAGCGCCAGGGCCGAGACCATGGTCACCAGGTCGGCGTCGATGGAGGTCTGGATAGCGTGCCTCACGCCCGTGATGGAGGCGGCGCGGACCGTGCGGCCCATGCGGATCTCCTCCCGGAAGCGCTCCATCGTCAAAATGGACGAGTCGGCCGCCATGCCGATGGTCAGCACGATGCCCGCGATGCCCGCAAGCGAGAGGCTGAACAGCCCGAACGCGGAAAGGGCCGCAAGTATCCCCAGGTAGAGCATCGCAAAGACCATCATGGCGGCGGCGGTCACGAAGCCGAGCCCCCGGTAGAAGAACAGCAGGTAGCACATGACGAGCAGCAGGCCGATGAGCGCGACGAGGACACCCGAGCGCAGGGCGTCCTGGCCGAGCGTCGGGCCGACCACCTGGCTTTGCGAGTACTCGAAGCTGATAGGCAGCGAGCCGCTTTCCAGGATGGTCTGGAGCGACCGCGCCTGCTCCAGCGTGTAGTTGCCCGTGATCTGGACCTGGCCGTTCGGGATGACGCCCTGCACTGCAGGCGCGCTTTGCACCTCGCCGTCCAGGATAATGACTATCTGGCCCTTCGTGGCCGCCAGCTCCCTCGTGGCCTCGGCGAAGGCCTGCGCGCCTGCGTTGTCGAGGGATATGTTCACCGAATAGCTGGTGGCGGCCTCGTTGGCCTTCCCCACCGTCACGTTCGTGATGTTCGCACCGGTGACGAGCGGGGTGTAGGCGCCTTCCTCGACGCTCATGCGCTCCACGGTGCCCGAGGGGAACTGGTTGCCGAACTCGTCAGTGATGGCCCCCTGGGAATAGATGTTGCCGCTCTCGATGTTCGCCTTTACGCCCTCGTCGGTGAAGGAGTCGAGGCGCGCGAACACGAGCTTGCCCGTCTTGCCGATGGTGGCCAGGGCCTGCTCCGTGTCGGAGAGGCCGGGTATCTGGACGAGGACCTGGTTGTTGCCCTGCACCTGCACCGTGGTCTCCGACGCGCCGAGCGCGTTCACGCGGCTCTCGATGATGGCACGGCTCCGCTCCATGTCGTCGGCGGTGACCGGGGCGCCGTCGGCCCCCTTTGCCGTCAGGACGACCGACAGGCCGCCTTGGATGTCAAGCCCCTGGTTGATCCGTTCCGCCGGCGGCGTGAACAAGAAGATGGACCCGACCGTCAGAAGCGCGGTGAGCACCAGCAGCCAGACGTTTCGCCTGTCGCTGTCCAGAAGCATTCTTTTTTTCGTTTGTTTTGCAACCATGACCGAGCGTTTTCCTTTTCTCTACCATGCCTTGGGGGGCTTCCCCGGAGCATACCGTCCTCAGGCCTCGTGCCGCCTGTTTCCCTGTCGAGAGGCGTTTTTTTACATAACCTTCACATTGTGCCACAACTCTTCGTTTTGAGCAGCGGAAAAACCCGTCTGGGAAAGAAATCTCAAGAAGCGACACAGAACCCCCGGACGGGGAGGGGGCAGCCTGCTTTTGTCAGTAATCCTGGGCGGCGGGGGAGGCCATCCAGGCTTGGTAGAAGGCCTCGAAGCGGCCGGCGAGGACGGCCTCGCGGGCGCGGCGCATCAGGTCGATGACGAAGTGCAGGTTGTGGAGCGTCAGCAGGATGCCGCCCAGCATCTCGTCGGACTTCACCAGGTGCCTCAGGTAGGCGCGGGTGTAGCCGGCGCAGACGGGGCAGGTGCAGGCCTCGTCGAGCGGGCCGAAGTCCCGGGTGTAGCGGGCGTTGCGCAGGTTCATGCGCCCCGTCGCCGAGAAGGCCGTCCCCATGCGCGCGGTCCGCGTGGGCAAGACGCAGTCGAAGAGGTCGACGCCCTCGTGCACGGCGCGCAGGAGCGTCGTCGGGTTGCCGACCCCCATCAGGTAGCGGGGCCTGCCCGCCGGGAGCGCTGATGCGACCTGTCCCAGGGTCTCGAACATGACCGCGTGCTCTTCCCCCACCGAATAGCCCCCGATGCCGAAGCCCGCGAAACCCTTGTGCCCCTTGGCCTGGCTGTCCTGCTCGGCCTCGTGCAGGCGCTCAATGGAGCGCAGGCGCAGGTCGAGGTGCATGCCGCCCTGGACGATGCCGAAGAGGGCCTGGTCCGTGCGGGTGTGCGCGGCCAGGCAGCGCCGGGCCCAGCCTGCGGAAAGGTCGACGGCGCGCTCGACGAAGCCCCTCTCGGCAGGATAGGGCGCACACTGGTCGAGCTGCATGGCGATGTCGGCGCCGAGCCGCTGCTGGATGCCCATGTTGTCCTCCGGCGTCCAGCGGTGCGTGCTCCCGTCATAGATGGAGCGGAACCCCACGCCGTCGTCGTCGACGGCCAGCGTGTCGGCAAGCGAGAATATCTGGAACCCGCCCGAGTCGGTAAGGAGGGGGCCCTCCCAGTTCATGAAGGCGTGCAGCCCTCCGGCGGCCTCGACGACGTCGATCCCGGGTCGGAGGTAGAGGTGGTAGGCGTTCGCGAGGACGACCGGGGCGCCCAGGTCGCGCAGGCGGTCGGGCGCCACACCCTTCACGGTGGCGCGGGTGCCGACGGGCATGAAGGCGGGCGTTAGGATGTCGCCGTGCGCGGTGGCAAAGCGTGTTGCGCGGGCCCTTCCGTCGGTGTTCTCAAGGGTGAGGCCGAAGAGTCCCGCCGAGGCGGGCGGTGTAGGCGGCTTTGACGGGACGGGCGGCGCGGGCGACTCTGGCGGTGCGGGCTGCCCTGACGCCGACGCGGGCCCCGCCGCCGGTTTCAACGGCACCTCTGCCATCAGGGCTCGACGAGCCCCGCCACAAACGAGACGGGCGCATCCGCGCAGGGCGGCAGGTCCCTCACCCAGGCCACGAAGTCCTCGAAGGAACCGTGCTTGACCGTGTCCAGGTCGAAGTCGTTGGAGTTTATCAGGAAGTCGGTTATCAGCCAGACATCCATGCCCAATTCCTGGCAGGCAAGGTCCTCCCGCGTGTTGTTGCCGACCATCAAGACCTCCTGCGGCTTCAGGCCCGCCGCCGTTAGGTTCTCCTCGAAGTAGGCGAGGTGCGGCTTCACCGAGGTCGAGTTCGCGAAGTGCGTGATGCGCTGGAAGTCGGCCGCCTCAAGCCCGGCCCAGCCCAGCCGCCACTCGACGGCGCGCAGGGGGAACATCGGCATGGTCGCGAGGACGAGCGGGTAGCCCTTCTCCTGCAAGAGCCTGACCGACTCGACCGCATGGGGGTCTGCGGCGACGTCCTTCCCGATGGCGTTGAACTCGTTCTCGTAGAAGTCCCCGAACAGCGATATCCAGGTGTCGCGGTCCTCGTCGACGACGTCGAAGAAGGTGTCCCAGAATACGTCCGCGTTGGTCCGCCCGCCCTCGTTGCCGGACATCGCCTTGATGCCCGAATAGAGCCCTGCCGAGAAAACGACCTGCTCAAGCCCGTGTGTGCCCACAAATTCAGTTATTGCCGCCAGGTACGCCCCCATGAACTCTTCCATGTCCATGGGCAAAAGCGTCCCGTCCAAATCAAAGAAAATCGCCTTGTAGGGTCCTTGGTCCATATCCTTTACCTCGTTTATCCGCGTATCGACTCGTTGTGGCTCCTTTGGTAGTATAGGCTACCGTGCCTTTGACAGTATACGGCAGTTGAGAAAGGGTGCCCGAGATTCCTATGAAATTACTACTCCACGCATGCTGCGGCCCCTGCTCCTTAGAGCCGGTGCGCCTGCTAGCCGAAGCCGGACACGAGGTGACCCTTGCCTTCATGAACGCGAACATACAGCCGGCCGACGAGTACGCCCGGCGGCGCGACACGCTGGCGGCCTGGGCGGGGGCCGCCGGAATCCCGGTCGTGGAGGGCGCCTCGGACCCGACGCTCTGGGAAGCGGCCGTCGCCCCTGCCCTCGCCGGGCCCCGGCAGGAGCGCTGCCGTGCCTGCTACCGGCTGCGCTTCGAGGAAGTGGCACGTGTCGGGGCCGAGGGGGGCTTCGAGGCCGTCTCGACCACGCTTAGCATAAGCCCCTACCAGCTCACCGGGGTGATTGCCGAAGAGCTGGGCCGCGCTGCGGCGGCACAGGGGCTGGCCTGCGTGTTCGAGGACTTCCGCCCCTTCTACCCCGAGGCAACCCGGCGCAGCCGCGCGCTGGGCATGTACCGGCAGAACTTCTGCGGGTGCCGCCCCTCTGCCGACGAGGCCGCCGCCGAGCGTGCCGAGCGCAGGCGGGCGCGGAAGGAGGGGGCCGGCGCATGAGGACGAGCGATTTTGACTACCACCTGCCCGAAGAGCGGATCGCCCAGGCTCCGGCCGCCGTGCGCGACGCGTGCCGCCTGCTTGTCATGGACCGGAAGAGCGGGGCGCTTGAGGACCGGGCCTTTTGCGACATCCTCGACTACATCAATCCGGGGGACGTGCTCGTCGCCAACGAGACCCGCGTGATGCCCGCCCGCCTTTTCGGCACGAAGCGGGACAGCCGCGGGGCGGTCGAGGTGCTGCTGCTGCGGGAGAGGCCGGGGCTCGGGGGGCGGGGCGGGGCACCGCCAGGCGCAGGCGAGGCTGTGGCACCCGCGGGCACCGCGTCGGCGGCAGCCGACACCGCACCCGCGGGCGCGGGCGCCACGGCCCTCTGGGAGGCGCTTGTCCGCCCGGGCAGGCGCCTGAGGCCGGGGGCGGTCGTGGACTTCGCCGACGCCGGAGGTTTCCCGGTGCTGCAGGCCGAGGTCGTCGACTGGCTTGAGGGCGCACAGCGGGGCGCACGCCTCGTGAGGCTTTCCGCCCCGCGCCACCGGGCGCTCGACGAGGCACTGCGCCTGGTCGGGCACACCCCGCTGCCCCCCTACATCAAGGACTACCACGGTGACGAAGAGCTCTACCAGACCGTCTTCTCCCGGCAGGAGAAATCTGCGGCCGCGCCGACCGCGGGACTGCACTTCACGCCCGAGCTCATTGAGCGCATACGGGCGAAGGGCGCCCGCTTCGAGACCATCGAGCTCGCGGTCGGGCTCGACACCTTCCGCGTCGTCGACGAGGACGACCCCGCCGACCACCGCATCCACACCGAGTCCTATTCGGTCCCCGAGCAGGCGGCCTCCGCGGTCAACGAGGCGCACGCCCGGGACAGCCGGGTGATAACGGTGGGGACCACGAGCGTCCGCAGCCTTGAGAGCGCCTGGGACGCGCAGGCGGGCGTCGTGCGCGCCTGCCACAACGAGGCGACGGCGCTCTACCTCTTGCCGGGCTCGCGCTTCAACGTGGTCGACGCCCTCGTCACGAACTTCCACGTCCCCCGCTCGACGCTCATGATGCTGGTCTCCGCGTTCTCTTCCCGGGACAAGGTCATGGCGGCATACGCGCACGCCCTCGCACAGGAGTACCGCTTCCTCTCCTTCGGGGACGCCATGCTCATCACGTAGCAGGCCACAGTAGGAACATCCCCGTCCGTGCGCCCCCGCGTCATTGCGGGCTTGACCCGCAATCCTGCCCGTTCCCAGGGTGTCGCGGGGGCCCGGCAATAGAAAAGAGCCCCTTTTCAGGGGCTCTTTGGCGCACATCATAGAAAAAGTTCTTGTGTTTAGAGCTTCGCTACATTGCTTGCCTGGAGTTTGCCGTTCTGGCCCGTAGTCACCTCGAAGGAGACGGCCGTCCCCTCTTCCAGGGTCTTGAAGCCATCCATCTGTATCTCAGAGAAATGGACGAAGAGATCTTCACCATCCGCCTGAGACACGAATCCATAGCCTTTTTCCGGGTTGAACCACTTTACAGTACCTTCCGCCATATTTTTCCTCTTTTCTCTTTCCTTCTCACGGGAAAGCAAATCTTCGTGCTGCATGGCGGCAACACTTCTGCCCTTAATCTGGGCTTTGCATAACCTTACACTAAAAATTCAAAAACTGCGGCACATTTTCCATTATTCATACATAATTCTTTACTCAGGTGAGAATCTTATCCGAACCCCCCTCGGGCAGGGCGGCATCGGGCGGGGAGAACATCTCTTCCCATTCCTCTTCCGTGAGCTCTTCGAGGCCGATCTCAAGGCCGAAGGCGCCCGCCAGGGCAAGGGCCTGGGCCTCGCGGACGCCCGCACGCTGGTCGGCGCCCGCCTCCCGCAGGTAGTGCGACTCAAGCAAGAGGCTCTGCGCGATGTACTCGGCAACCATCGGATCGGTCCCCGAGACCTGGAGTATCCCGGCAAGCGACTCCGGCGCAAGCGACAGCAAGACGCTGCCGTCCATGTCGGTCGCATCCCCGACCGCGGCCTCGATCTGCTCTGCGGCTCCCGCATAGTCGCGCTCGCCGGCGGCCTTCAGTATGCTCTTGCGGATAGCTGCGGTAAACTGCAGGAACATTCTCATGAGGTAGTCTTGTTCAAACACGGGCGTCCTTCCTTCTGTGTCCTTCGGTGCCGTTCGGATCCTTCGTCTTTCGCTGCCGGGCCTGCCTGCGCCGCCCGGCCTGTCCGGCCTGCCACTGCCGCAGCCTCTCAGTCCGGCGGGGCCAGGCCAAGGTGCTCAAAAGCGCGTGCCGTGGCCTGCCTCCCCTTGGGGGTGCGCACAAGGAGGCCCTGCTGCATCAGGTAGGGCTCGTAGACGTCCTCAAGCGTCTCGGTGTCCTCGCTCAAGGCGGCGGCCAGGGTGGAAAGCCCGACGGGCCTGCCCGAGAACTGCACCGCCAAAAGTTCGAGTATCCGGTTGTCGACCGGGTCGAGGCCCAGGTGGTCGACCTCGAAGAAGTCCAGGGCCTCGGCCACGGCCTTCTCGTCGATGGTTCCGTCGCCCCGTACCTGCGCCCAGTCGCGCACACGCTTGAGCAGGCGGTTTGCAAGCCGTGGCGTCCCCCTGCTCCGCCGGGCGATCTCCCACGCGCCGTCCCGCTCGACCCGCGCCTGTAAGATGAGCGCGGAGCGCAGCACGATGGACGCCAGTTCCTCGAAGCTGTAGTAGTCGAGCCGAAAGGCGATGCCGAAGCGGTCGCGCAGGGGCCCGGTGAGCAGGCCCGTCCGCGTCGTCGCGCCGATAAGGGTGAAGCGGGGCAGGTCTATCCTGATGGAGCGGGCGGCGGGCCCCTTGCCCACCACGATGTCGAGCGCGAAGTCCTCAAGCGCCGGGTAGAGGACTTCCTCAACCATCCTGTTCAGCCGGTGTATCTCGTCGATGAAGAGCACGTCCCCCTCTTCGAGGTTCGTCAGTATCGCCGCAAGGTCGCCGGTCCGCTCGATTGCCGGGCCGCTCGTCGTCTTGATATGCGCCCCCAGCTCGTTTGCAACCACCGTTGCGAGCGTCGTCTTGCCCAGGCCCGGCGGCCCCGACAGCAGGATGTGGTCGATGACGTCGTTGCGCTGCCGGGCTGCCTCGATAAGTATCTCGAAGGACTCCTTTATCTTGGCCTGCCCGAGGTAGTCGGAAAGCGCGCGCGGCCGCAGGCTGCGCTCGATTGCCAGGTCGTCCTCGCTCAGCTGGGGGTTGACCGCACGCAAGCCCTCCTGGCCGCCCGCCTCCGGCACGGGGCCTGCATCGGCGGCGGCGGCGGCGGTGTCGGCGGCACCGGCAGCGGCACCGACAAGGCCGACAGCGCCAGCCAGGCCGGCAGCCGGGCCGGCAGCGGGGCCTCCCGCCTCGAAGATGATGCCGTCTATGTCGTTTCCCTGCCCGCTCATTCCTGCCTTCCGCCGCAGCCGGCCTTGTGTTTCCGGCTCATGTTCCCAAGCGCTTCAAAGCATATTGTAGCAGGGCTGCCTCGCCTGCCGCACCAGAAGCGCCCTTCAACGCAAGGTCTGCCTCCTGGACGCTGAACCCCATGGAGAGAAGGGCCTCCCGGGCGTCGCGCACCGCCGTCGAGGCAGGGGGCGCCCCGCCGTCGGCATCGTGCAGTTGGTCCTTCTCAAGCGACCCTTTCAGCTCGACCACGATGCGTGACGCGGTCTTCTTGCCGACGCCCGGAATGCACGAGATAGCCGGGATGTCCTGCGCCATGATATGGGCCCCCAGCTCGTCGGGGCTGAAAGCCGACAACGCGGCGAGCGCAACCTTGGGGCCGACGCCGGACACCCCTATCAGGCGAAGGAAGAGGCTCTTTTCCTCAAGCGTGAGGAAACCGAACAGGGCAAGCGCGTCTTCCCGCACCTGCAGGTAGGTATGCACGGTCACCTCGCTCCCAACTTCGGGGAGCCGCGCGAGGTCGACCGTGGCCATGCCCAGGGCATAGCCGATTCCCGCCACCTCGACATAGGCCGTGTCGGGGCCCTTGCCCGCCAGCACGCCTTTTATGAATGCGATCATGTTCCTTACTGCACCCTTCCTCTTCAGCCGCGTCTGCCTGTTGTGCCTGCCTACCGCACCTGCGCCGACGCTTCCAGCATCCTGTTTTGGGCGGTGAAGCAGATTGCCGCCGCAAGCGCGTCGGCGGCGTGGTCGGGCCGGGGTTCGACCTCAAGCGACAGGAGGTGCTTCACCATATACTGCACCTGCCCCTTCTCGGCAGTGCCCGTGCCGACGACCGCCAGCTTTATCTGCCGGGGGGAGAATTCCTCGACCCTCAGGCTTTCCGAAGCGCAGGCCACCAGGGCCGCCCCGCGCGCCTGGCCGGTGGCAAAGGCGCTTTTCGTGTTGGCCCCGAACCACACGGTCTCGATGCCCACACAGGTGGGCTTGAAGCGCAGGATGACGGCGGCTATCTGGTCGTGTATCCTTTTCAAGCGCTGGGGGAGGCCGGCGCCGGCCTCAGTGGAGATGCAGCCGAAGGCGACGCATTCCAGCTGCGACCGCTGCTGCAAGACGATTCCCCAGCCCGTGTTGGCAAGGCCAGGGTCTATCCCCAGCACGACGCTTTCTGCCGACATGGGCATCCTTTCCTCCCTGCCTTCCTTGTCTTCCTTACCTTCCCGGCGCAGGGCTACGCGCAAGACCCGCACTACAAACACTTGTTCGTTATACTATCACAGCATATACGGAATTCTGCGAAAAAGCAAGGCTTTTCCGTTTTTGCCCTTTTTCCCCTTTTTTTTCTGCGGAAGTTGTTATACGATTTCCTGCATGTATACAGGCGAATATACATTTTCATCCTGTATACGTCCTGTATGATTTGATGGGCTTGGGTGCGTCGAGGGAACGGAGCGCTCTCAGGTCTTTGTCCGGGGTAGTGAACTAGGGGTGGTTGGAATACACTACCGTCTTTGCGGGTGGCCGCCCGGTGCACGGACAAAGACCTGAGAATGTTCCGTTTTTGGTTGTCAAACAAATCAGCAGAACGACAGGCAGCATCCCGTTGGTTGGCGGCATCCCGTTAGTTGGCCTCCGCCCAAGTTCTGAGCGCCCCTATCTTACCTTTTTTTCCTCAGGTATGTACGAGAATCCTGGAAAGTTCCTCACGTGTCTCGAACTTTTCCTCCTTTTCCGTCCGCACCATGAAGACCTCGCCCTCCCAGGTGTCGCTGCCGTAGCGGGTCGTCCGTATGTGACAGTGCGGGAAAAACTCCTTCTCATGAGGGAAATCGACTTTCTCAAAGCCGTATGTGAGGTCTTTGAGCACCTTGTCGATCGCGTCGACCGGGTGCGTGTGATCGTCAAAAGGGAATAAGCCGACCTCGGAATTGAATCCCGAGCGCTCCGAGACGTATATCGTCCGGATATGTTCTCGGCGCTTCCGCTCGACTCGGACGATGGTGATAATGGCAATCGCCGTCATCGCCCACCATGCGACCGATATTACCAGGTCAAACACGTTGTCTGCCCAATTGAAACGGAGATAGTACCAGAACCCCAGCAAGAAGGCTGAGATAATGGTGGTCAGTACGTATGTGGTGATGTTCTTCCTTTTCATCGCTCGTTCCCCTGTTCTCACAATCACGGATTCTGCACATCCCCGGCTCATGCGGGGAGGCACACCGACGACACGGACAGGAGAACAGGGGGCGTTCCCTTTCCCGGCATCTGCGAAGAAGCCGAGGATTGCCTTGTTTGGGCAACAATGACCACCCCGTCACTACCACCCCTGTCACGCCGCCACGGCCAGCACACGGCCCTGCACAGCATCAACGTCGCTATTCCTTTGTCCTACTAAACTTCCACCCTTAGTATTGTTTGGGATTGTACCACATCCCGACCCATAGGAAAACCCTTTTTATAAAGAAAGATTCTCAAGAATAAGGGGGCAAAAGGGGAGGATCCTGTGTCCCGACGTGTCAATGGGGACGTCTGGGTTGTCACGGAAGGGGCCCCCTGCCGGGGTGGGTAGGTGGTTCGGCAGGGGGCCCGAGTGCGTGTGCCTTGCGGCACGGGGCCCCCGGGGGCGGGGCGGGACTTGAGGCAGTAGGCCCCGGCCCCGGGGCGACGGCCGGGCGGCTGCGGGAACGGGAAGCCCGCACAGCCCCGGCCTTCGACTATCCTGTCACTCCGGGCGCTTGGGCAACGCCCTCCTGGAGCGGACAGCAAGGAGAAGGAGCGCCGCGCCGCTCAAGGCCGTCAGGGACGCCCAGAGCACGAGCCCGGCCGTGTCCCCGGTCTTGGGGGCGGGCTTGGGCTGCTCCGGCGGGGCCGGGGGCGGCGGGGGCGGGTCGTCGGGAGGCGGGGGCGGCGGGGGCGGGGGCGGCGGGTCCTCCTGGAGCTCGGCCGTCCACACCCAGTGGATGAGGCCCATGAGGTCCTGGTACTCGTTGCCGAGCGCCGGGTCCACCTGGAGGCTGACGTTGAGGGCGCGCTCCTCGCCGGGGGCGAAGAAGCCTAAGGATATGTCGTTGCGCATGGCGTGCGGGTTGGGCTCGTCGGCGTCGGGGCGGCCCCAGACCGGGCCGTCGTAGACGGTCGCGCCGTCAGAGGCGGTGACGACCACGGCGACGTGCTCGCGCAGGAGCCGGTCGATGAGGGCCAGCTGCCCCTCGGTGAAGGCCGAGGGCGCGAGCAGGGCGAGGGCGGCGCCGTCGCTGCCGTCGGGGGTGCCGTCGCCGGCGGGGCCGCTGCCGTCGCCGGCCGCGGCCCCATCATCCGCGGCCGCGGCCAGGCGGGGGTCTGCGCCCTGGGCTATGTCCTCCGCCCGCAGGAACACCTCCACCCCGCGGGTGTAGGCGTTGGCCACCTCGATGGCCTGGGTGCGGGTCTCGCCGGGCATGAGGCGCTTGAAGTTGCCGAAGAGGTCGGTGCCCTCGGGGGTGAAGACGAAGTCGGCCGGGGCGCCGCCCATGAAGGTGGAGCGGGCCGGGAGGGCCTCCCGCCCGCCGGGCAGCCACTCCGGGATGCCCAGCGACTCGTGGGTCTTGCCCCAGGCCGAGGCGCCGCCGCCTGCGGCCTGCACGCACTCCATCCTGACCGTGATGAAGCCTGACAGCCCCTGGTACTCGTTGCCGAGCGCGGGGTCCACGGAAAAGCCGGTGAACAGCGGCTCGGAGGTCGTCTGGCCGGGTGCGAGCACGCCCCTGTAGTAGAAGTAGCCGTCGGCCTCGTCGTAGAGCCACATCGTGTCGTTGTAGTGGATGGCGATGCTGTCGGTGGGAAGGGCCTCGGCCGGGGCGGGGGACGCCGCGGCGGGCGCGGAGGCGGGCTCGGGCGCGGGGCCGCCCCAGCGCTTCTCCACCCTGACGCGCACGAGGATGTCGGCCTCGCCGGTGTTGGTGACGTTGACGGCCTTGTCCACCTCGGCCCCGGGGTATATCCCCTCGGCGCCGTCGTAGTCCTCGACTATGCGGGCGGCCACGCCCGCGGTGTCGATTATGTGGACGGAGTCGCCTATGAAGCGGGTGAGGGCCTGCGTGGTGCCCACCGCCCCGGCCACGAAGGCCGCGGCCAGGGCCAGGGCCGCCAGCACGAGCAGCCAGGGGCGTGCGGGCCGGGCGGCCTGCGCCGTTGCGGCTGCGGGCTGCGCCGGGGCGCCGTGCGGGGCGCCTGCGGGCTGCGGGGCGCCGTGCGTCATGGCGCCGTGTGTGTTGTTGTCGTGCGGCATTGCGGCTCCTGCCTCCCTGTCCGTCCTTGCGGGGCCCCTCAAGGCACCCTCACCACGCCGGTGGCCTCGTCGAGGGCGGCGAACGCCGCCTCGGCGCCGGGCATCTCGGCGGACTGTATCGCCTCGGCTGTCATGACCACCCGGTACCCGGGGCCTGTGCCGGGGGCCGCGCCCTGCAGCAGGGCGGTCTCGGCGGGGCCCCAGTCTATGGGGACGACCGCGTTGGTGAAGAGCACGGCTTTGCTGTGCTCCGGGTCGTCCACGTCGAAGATGTGGTTGTAGTTGTAGTAGGTGACGCCGGGGCTGCCGGCCTCGTGTCCCGCGTAGGTGAAGTCGTCCTGGTTGTAGACCTCGTACACCCTGCCCGCGGCAACGAGGGCCGCCAGGTCGGCCGCCGTGTAGGTGCCCGAGGTGGATATGTTGGGCGGGGGCGTGGGGTATGCGCGGTCGTGGAAGAGGGTGGCCAGGACGAGGTCGATGCGGGCCTGGTCGGTTATGAGGCCGCCCGCCCCGTCGTGGAGCTCCATGCGCACGCGCATGAAGCCCGCGCCCTCGGTGGCGGTGACCGTCGGGTCCTTCACCCGCACGCTGCCGGGCACGAGGTCCAGCCCGTCGCCGTCCTCCCAGCCCGGCTCGTCGAGGTCTATCCCTATCCTGCCGAGCGTGAAGGTGTTCTCCACCTCGTCGGAGTCGGTGAAGAAGGCCGCCGTCACGGCCCAGGCGACGGCGCCCGCGAGCGCGAGGGCGAGGCCCGCTACCGCGAGCGCCCTCCTGTCGGCTATGAGCTTCCTTGTCATGTCATGGCTCCTTCTTCTCTCTCTTGCTCTCTCTTCCCGCGCCCTGCCGCCCGCCCTGTTCCGGGCCGGGCGGGCGGCGGGGGCGCAGGGCCGGGGCGGCGGGGGGACGCGCCCCCTGCCGCCCGGGGCGCCCTTTAGGCCTGCGCGAGGACGTCGAGCAGCGCCGGGGTGGCGGCTGCGAGGTCCGCGAAGGCGTCGTACTGCACGGCGGCGCCCTGGAGCACTATGTTGATGCCGCCGAGCGTGTCGCGCAGCCAGTCCATGTCGGCCGGGGTCACCGTGGGGTTGACGGCCACCTGGGTGAACAGCGGCACGGTGGTGGCGTTGGGCGCCACCTCGTGCCTGTAGGCCCAGGCCTGGGCCGCGCTGTCGGCGGCGCCCGTGGCGCTGGAGTCCGCCAGCTGCCAGTCGGCCGTGTTCCAGTCGATGCTTATCAGGCCGAGCAGCCGCGCCGCCTCGGCGTCGGTGAGGTTCCTGCCCGCGCCGTCGGTGAAGCGCAGGCCTATGGCCACCCACTCGCTGACGCGGTTGGCCGAGGTGTTGGTCACCTGCGGGTCCTTGGGCACGCGCGCGCCGGGGACCAGGTCGCGGGCGCGGTCGCGCCCGGGCCGGGTGTCGCCGTCGGGGTCGTTGGGGTCGCCCTCGTCCCACTTGGGCTCGGTGAGGTCGGCCTCGATGTTCTCGGCGAAGGTGAACTCGTTGGTGACGGGGTCCGTCTTGGAGAAGAGGTAGGCCGCCGTCAGGCCCGCCGCGACGACGAGCGCCAGCAGCAGGGCGAGGACGGCTATGCGCCCCTTGCCCCTCTTGGTTTCAGTCGTGTTTCCCATAGTCTCAGCCTCCTAGTCCCGGCGCGCCTACGAGGTCAGCCCGTCGTAGGGGTTGGCCTCGAAGAGCGCCAGGAGGGCGTCTATGGTCGCCTGGTCGTCCGGGGCGTCCATGCCGTCGACCATCGACTGCACCACTGCCGCGCGCAGCACGATGTAGAAGCCGCCGATGGTGTCGGGGGGCTCGCAGCCGCAGTCGGGGTCGGTGCCGCTGGACACGTTGTAGAGGCAGTCCGCGTCGTGCACCTGGACCGGCATGCAGTCGCAGGCCTCGGTCCCGAGCATGCCGCCCGGCCCGACCGCATCGGCGCCGGCCATCTCGTAGATGGCGCACATCGTGTGGTGGCGCCAGGTCTTGGGGTCTGTGCAGGTGCAGGGGTTCTCGAACAGGTCGCAGGCGTCGGTGTGGGTCATGGTGAAGCCCGACAGCCACGCGTACTCCTCGTCCCAGTCGAAGCCGGCCGGCAGCGGGCCTTCCATCATGTCCTTGGTCCTGATGGTGACGCTGCTGAACAGCGGGGTCGTCACCTCGCCGGGGGCGAGCTCGTGCTGGTAGACCCAGACCTGCTCGGCCGCGTCGGCCATGTCGGGGTCGGCAAGCGCCCAGTCGACGGTGTTCCAGTCGATGTCGAGCATGCGCAGCAGGCGCCCCACCCAGTCGTCGTCGGCGGGGTCGTCCGAGAGCATGTTGCCCTCGCCGTCGGTGAAGTTCACGCGGACGGCGGCCCACTCGGAGACGCCGTTGCTCGACGTGTTGGTGACCATCGGGTCCTTGGGCACCTGGGCGCCCGGGACCAGGTTCTCGGCCAGGCCCGGGTCCCAGTTGGGCTCGGTGAGCTTGCCGCGGATGTTGTCTGCGAAGGAGAAGGCGTTCTCCTTCTGGTCGGTTATGGCCGACAGGTAGGCCAGCGTGGCGCCCAGCGCCAGCAGCACCGCCAGCACCGAGGCCAGTATCACGGCCTTCTTCCTCTTCTGCGGGTCCATCGTGCGAATCTTCTCTCTCATCTTGTGTGCCTCCTTCTTGCCTGGGGGGCCTTCCGCCCCCCTGCTCCTTGCTCCTTGGCTGTCGCCATTGCCTGTTGCCTGTCCTTGCCTTGCTTGCTGTCCTTGCTTGCTTGCTTGTTGCCCTTGCCTGCCTGCCGCTCCTTGCCTGCTGGTTCCT
>Ga0082212_10000210_pt1 | contig 85903 bp, 68 predicted proteins | sample TergutNt197P3_FD_71548 | JGI IMG/M metagenome (GOLD analysis project Ga0082212, IMG submission 71548) | Neocapritermes taracua P3 segment gut microbial communities from Petit-Saut dam, French Guiana - Nt197 P3 | ecosystem: Host-associated > Arthropoda: Insects > Digestive system > Gut ...
ACTCGTGATTGCTGTTCGTGCTCATCTTCATCATTCCTTTAACTATTCTTTCAGATGATGAAATTATATATTATTTAGCACCACTGTGCAAGTTAGGATTTTAAAAAATAAGCATAAAAAAACAAAACTCTTAATCAGGAAACGAAAAAACACGCTTAAAGCAAACACAGCCATAATGGCAAAACCACCAGGCAGTCAGTTGCTTATAATACGTGTTTCGAAATTCTGTTTAAAGAATCATCGTCTCTCCAGTTTAATTGTCTTGCAAAAATATAATACTATCACAAAGGATTTTTGTCAACGCAGCACTCGATATTCCAATTGTCACAACTTGTATCTAATTGATTAGAAATTATATGAAATTCATTAATGCATCAAACCGATGTCTAACAATACAAATCCACACTTTCGTTTTCATGCGTTTTTTGTGTATATTTCTAGCGTGAATAAAAGCGACGAGACATATTTATTGAAATTGATAAATTGTCAATAATATGTGCATATAGATATAATGATTAATAATAAAATGGATTTTATCGATATTTATCGTATAATATGCATATAAATATAGGGTATCCATGCAGCACAAAATATCGACAAAGCTTTGGACTCATGATATAATAGTTAACAATCCCAAGCGGGCAAAATTTTATTGTTATCCTTAAAAGATTTAATTAGCTCTATTAAATCTGGCTTATATATTTTGCCCATCGCCAAATTCCGTGCTATAATCTCATTTAAGAGACAAATTGGTCAAACAAGCATTTTTTTTCTAGTTAATAGTAAAATCCTGCTCTTTATAGGCGGGGGAAAGCATGTATCTATGATGCTGCAAAAGCGGCGCATGGTGGTTGAAGTTATCTAAAGAAGGACAAGCTGTGGAGGATTCCCAAATGAGCATTGATAACCAAGCGGCAGTACAAATTTTTTACAGAATGATGAGGGCCCGGCTCTTTGAGCAGGAAGTTTACCGGATTAAGGAGGCTGGCATAGCCTCAGGGCCATTGTTTTTGTCAATTGGCCAAGAAGCTACTATCGCTGCAGTCATGGCGTTGAATCCCCAAGACATTGTGCTTGCCTCCCACAGGAACTTCCATGTCATGATAGGCGCAGAAGTCGGCATAGAGAAAATCTTCAAAGAGTTGATTGGCGACCCTGACGGGGTCTGCGGTGGAAAGGGAGGCTGCTTCTCCTCAGCGGACAACTCTGTCAACTTTTACGGGTCATCAGCTTTGCCCCAAAACCAATTTGGCAAAGCAGTGGGCATAGCGCTTTCAATCAAGCTCCAATCGAAGAGCAACAATGTGGCGTGTTTTGCAGGGGACGGGGCAAGCGCAGACGGCGCTTTCTTTGAAGCCCTCAACGCCGCATGCCTGAACAAGCTGCCATTAGTATTTTTTATTGAGAACAACTGTTATGCAGGCTCAAACAAGACATCAGAAATTATCAACATCAAAGACATTGCCAACCGCTCTTTCTCTTTTGACATACCAGGCATTATAACTGACGGCAACGACGCAGTCGCAGTGTATGAAGCAATGCAACAGGCATTGGATTACGCCAAATCCAACAGCTCCCCGGTTATAGTCGAGTCAAAGACCTATAGGCTTTCAGGTTATACCACTGACGACAATAACTCATATAGGGACGACTCGGAGATCAAGGATTGGCTGGAATACGACTCAATTGATATTCTATCCCGTTACCTCGTTCAAAACGGGATCGGCATTGCAGATGATTTGATGGTGATGCGAGAAAAAATTGAGTCTGAGATGCGCATGCAAGCAGACCAGATTATCGCATATAGCTCTAGAAAACGTAATAATTTTAATTTCATGGACGGAGTTGTCAGGTAGTTATGGCAGTTAAAACATACAAACAAGCCATTGAGGAAGCAATTGCTGAAAGTATGGCTATTGACGGGGCAGTAGTAGTCTTGGGAGCCCGGGGGCTGGATTTCCCTGAAGTCTACCGCTCCAGGGTGTTGGATATGCCCATAGGCAGCAACATAGCCCCTTCCGCATCCCTTGGGCTTGCCATGACAGGGGCAAACCCGGTTTTGTTCCTGAAAGGGGAGCATATGCTCCGGTATTTGGATGTGATAGGCAACGAGATATCAGTCATAGAGTCCATGTACAACTCCCAATTTGACTCAGGCATGGTTATCATCCTGGATATCGGATATTTGCCCCAGACAGGGCCGCAGCTTTCCCAGTCTTTTGAGTCAGTTTTTCTGCAGTTCCCGGGATTGACGGTGGTCTATCCCTCAAACGCATCTGACGCGAAAGCCCTTTTGATGTCCTCAATCAGGCTTAAAAAGCCGGTGATTTTCTTGTTGAACAAGTCCTTGATGGATACTTCAAGCGACATTGCAGACAATCCCATCCCAGTCGGCAAGTCAAAAGTTGTGCTTGAAGGCAAGGACATTACGATCGTCGCCTATGGGGACATGGTCAATATGGCGCTACGCGCCTCAAGCTTGGCAGCTGAAAGCGGCCTCATGTGCGAGGTCATCGACCTGATGACGATACACCCCATTGACATGGATCCTATTGTAGAGTCTATACAAAAGACTGGCAAAATAATGATAGTCCACGAAGCCCGCAAGACGGGGGGGATAGGCTCTGAGATCGCAGCCTTGATTGCGGAGAGCGAAGCTCTCTTTTTCCTCGACTCAAAAGTTATGAGGGTAACTAGCAAGGACGTAGACATCCCCTACAACAGAAATGACTATTTCAAAACCGTGCCAAATGAGGAAGACATCTTGAAGGCGATAATCCAGCTAAGCACAGGTGAATAAAAATGATTAAAAATATGGCTTCCCCTGCCGCCCGGAAGGTGGCGAGGGAAATTGGGCTCGATTTGGATTTGGTGGCTTCTGCTACTCCCGGTTCCTTAGTCCAGCTTGAGGACGTGTTAAAAACCGCCCAGGAGCAAGGCATCGATATTCAAAGCTACTTGAGCCGCCCAAAGCCTGAAACAGCAAAAGCACAAACTGAAATCGATTCGATTGCGCAAATGCAAGCTGAAAAAGAAGCATCAGCTGCTTTTGCCATACAAACGAGCATACCAGTCCCAAATGTCACAAAACCCCAGCCTGCAATCATTCCAGCCCCAATCAACGTGATAAGGGAAACGCCCCCAGCCCCTCCAATCCAGCAGGAGAAAGATGACAAGCCTCTCTTTGATTATGACTATATTGAGAATGTGAACTTGTTTGAGAGCATGCTGGATGAAGTAGAGCAAAAGTCAAAAGAAGAAGCCAATGTGAATCCCAATACTATCACAGAGCTCAAAGACAAGATCGCCCGGGATGTGGTCAGTGACGAGGACTTTGAGCGCAATCTCTCTGTGATCATAGAAGACGAGCTAAGCGATATGGGTTCTTCCACCAGCGGGGATGGCGAGGATAAGCCCAGCCAAGGAGACTCCATCAAATTGGGAGAAGATGGCTTTGGTTTCACCCAAAGCTCTGGAAAACCTGGGGAAGAACCAGAAGAAAATGATGGCGAAGACGAAGACGGGCAAATCGTTGACACTGTTTTTGTCGAAGCCGCCATCCAAGAGATGGACGACATTGTCGATGATAACGCGGAGTCTTTGGATATAATCCTGGATATTGCGCCTGATGACCTCCAAATCGATATAACAGAAGAAGTTGAAGGGCATAGCAGCGAGGACGCCATGGTTCTCAGTGATGATGATATATTCGATATAATTGATGGCCAGCTTGAACAGGAAGCGCTTGGACAAGAGGCGTTGCCCGAAGAAGAGCCTGAAGAGGAAGCCAAGCCAGTCCTGGATTTTGGCAGCTTCAGGTTTGGCCGCTTTGATGAGACTATTGTAGGAAAACACACTGAAGATACAGAACCCCCTAAACCTGAAGATATAAATGCCCTGGATGATATTATCATGGACTCCATCATTGAAGATGAAGAAGATGGCGGGGAAGACGATGGGGAAGACGTGGAGGGGGCTGGAAATGAAGAAGAAACCGCAGCCGACGATGTAGTTGTGCCTGAAACCAAAGAAGAAGAGCCCGCAGGCAAAGATGATGCCCATGGGGATGGTTCCATCGCCCAAGATCAAGATAGCGGGCAGGGCAAGGCTGTGGAAGAGGGCGCAAACGGAAAGCCAGTTGCCCAAGCCCCTGCCCCAAGCAAGTTCTGGCATGACATCGCCACATTGCCGTTGCGCGATGAGATTATCGCTGACCGGGACAAGTTCCAAGCAGCTGCCGAGCCACAGAATAGCGACGCCAGCGGGGATATCGAAGATAGCGAGGTTATCGATGCTGTTGTAGAAGAAACCCGCAGCGAAGTTTTTGAATACCCGTCCCAAAAGGCGCCAGTGCGCAATAAGGGGATGCAGAACTACACAGTCCTCAAGGATGAAAACACCCAAGAGCCTCTGCCTCAATATAGCGGGCAAATAGCCGCCTTCGAGTATGACCCCGCAATGTTTGACTACGACACCCAAGTATCCGCAAAGCCTTTGATGGCAGCCAGGATCAAGGTTGAGGACAGCGCTGTGATAGATCTGTTGGCCCAATTTAAAATTGGCTACAGGATCGGCATTATCAAGACAATAATCAAAGCATGCTCCTTTGCGCTTGATAAAATCTCCTTGCCTAATGCAAACACAATCGGTGTTGTGGATGCCCACGAAAACTTCGATGTGTATGTAGTTGATGATATCCAAAATTCGTCTATACAACAGATGATGTTTTCTTCAGTGGCAAATATCGACACGTCCAAGGTGCTCGTTTCCGTTTGGGATTTGATCTCATGCAGGCTTGAAAGCTTTTCTGCCTCAAACATAGACGGGATAAACATATTTGTCCACCATAACGACAGCGTTCTGCTATTAGAGCTGGCATCCCAAGAGAGGCTGCTCGATCCTTTCAAAGCCATCCAGTTCATGGAGACAGTAAGAGATTTCCTAGAGAGGCCTAACCGCTATCTATAAGGCAGTAAATTTGCAAATTCTATACAAGTAAAGCGCATTGCTTGCAGTGCGCTTTACTTGTATAGAATTTCTGCCAATGCCATCAACAAGAACCGCCAGCTTTGCAAGTGAGAGCCGAAAAGTTAAAAGGTTATCTAATTTGAAGAATAACCTTGTATAGCTCTTTAGGCTCCATGTGCTCTGCGAGCCCGCTGCTTGCCTCGGATTTTTGGCAATCAGGTAAGCGACCTGACACCACTTAATAGTTTATGAAACCTTGCCTTCTTGTTTATTATCGGCAATCCAATAGCAAGCCTGGCTCAAATCGAAGGCATGAGTAGTTTAATAGGTTTTGCATTGAGCGACACAGCAAGCGACTATCTTGCAATCAACAATCTTCCAAATTAACATATTACGGCGACCAAATCAGCGATATAGCGAAGTTGTCGAAGATAACGAACCTTAAGTTGGGCAAGGTTCTAGATATAACACCGCTTAGCGCATTGACAAACTAAGACTATTTAGGCTTGAGCGATAAATCGATAAGCGATCTGAAACCGCTTAGTGGAATGACAAACCTGACGGGTTTAAATTTGAGATGCAACGCGATAGACAATTTGGCTGCGCTTCACGGACTTGCGAAATTAAAAACATTACATATATGGCAACGCTGTAGGCAATAGGGAAATTGCCGACTTCAAGGCTGCCGTCCGGAGGGTGAAGTAAACTATGAGTAACCACACCGTAGGGGCTGTTGCGCAAACAAAGTATAGCAGCCCAAAAAAAGCGCGGCAACATCAAAAAGGCTTCCTTGCAAGGGCATACTCGCCTGCCAAGGATCCTTTCTTTGTATACAAAAGAAGCATTCACCCAGCCTCGCCCCTTTCCATAGCTACTGGCACAAACCCAATGCCCGCAAAGCGCCTTCCAGCCTTTTTGCCAGGCTTTGCCCATGCTATAATCAAAAAGCAATCATAAACCCAGGAGGAACCATGCTCCTTATAGCAGGCCTTGGAAACGTAGGCCAAAAGTACACAAAAACACGCCATAATGTAGGCTTTATGGCGCTAGACCTGTTTGCCCTAAAACACGGTTTTCCAATAGACAAAACAGGCTTTAAATCCACTTACTGCATACAAAGGCTCCCGGAGGGCAAAGCTGCCTTTATCAAACCTTCAACCTTTATGAACCTCAGCGGCCAAAGTGTTGTGCCGTTTGCAAATTATTATGGAATTTTGCCTTCAAGCGCACTTATAATACATGATGATACCGACTTTGAGCTCGGCGAGGTGAAGATCAGGAAATCTGGCAGCCCAGGAAGGCACAACGGCATGTCAAGCATCATCACAGATTTTAGAACCCAGGATGTGCCCCGTGTCAGAATAGGCATAGGCCGCCCCCCCAAGGGCATGGCCCTTTCTGACTTTGTCTTGTCGCCCTTTTCGCCAAAAGAGCTCGAAGCCTTGTCCTCCGCCTTGGATCTTGCCTGCGAGGCAATAAGCCTTACAATCTTGGAAGGGGTAGACAGGGCTATGAACCAAGTCAACACAAAAAAGAAAGACAAAGACAAGGATGGTTGACTAAAGAGAAATGCCAAGCTCCCTAAAGAAATTCTTGGACACGACAGGCTTAATAAACAACGCAAAAACCTCAAATTCCCTGCTAATCACAGGCGCTGGGTCGGAATATAGGCTGCTGTACGCCCTAAACGCCTATCTAAACGGGAAAAATGTGATTTATGTGGCATCCGGGGACTATGAGGCCAAGCGCATTTTCACAAAGCTGGAAAAGTATAATGCAGGGCGCGGGTTGCTATTCTACCCCCGCCAACAGCTGTATTTCATGTTTTCTGATTCCCACTCAAGGGAAATAGACAATATGCGCCAAAAGGCAGTCCACAGCATCCAACGCTCCACAGGCAATGTATTAATAATTACAAGTGTTTGGGCCCTTGCCGAAAAACGCCTCTTTGACTCAGGGCGAAAACTGGATCTAAAAGTTGGAGGGCAAATAGACCTGCCTGAGCTCGCCTCCCAGCTTGTTTCAATGGGTTTCGAGCGCGCCCATAAGACTGAGGCTCCTGGGCAATTCTCCATCAGGGGCGGGATCCTGGACGTTTTTAACGCAGTCGACCAAAAACCCTACCGCGTTGAGCTCTATGGGGACGAGATCGACTCTATACGCGTCTTTGACGAGACAACCCAACGCTCCTTGTCGGAAAAAGAGCGTTTTTCGGTATACCCGTTCTCAGAAGGCACCATGTCAAGCTATGAGCGGGGCAATGCCCTCCAGCTTGCCGCAAAAGAAGCCCAGGCTTCCAAGAACCCTGGCGCAATCGAGCATTTGGACCGGATCCGCCAAGACCCGGGCGCCCTAGACAAGCTGTTGTATATGTATACAGACCGGCAGTTGATGTCTATTGCACAGATGGTCCCAAACCCCTTGTTTGTGGTTGACAACGCCCCTTCCTTCGCCTCGAGCTATAAAGAAGCCGAGCAATTCGCAGCCAGGGATTTCCTTGGTCTCTTGGAGGAAGGCAGGGCTTTCCCGGGCCAGTTCAAGATTTTCTACCCGTTGGAGGAGATATCGGCAATAATCCAAGACTCGCCCCATGTGGGGTTTTCCCCCCTTGGGGAAAACTGCCCTGGCCTCCATTTCAAAGACAATTTCAACGCAGGGTGCGCAGACACCATCGACTATAAACAAAGCCCGTCTGCTTTTATGGCTATTTTTCCGAAATACATCGCTGAAGGCTACAAGGTCTATTTCGCATACAACGGGGTGGCAGAAAAAAAAATCCTCCAATCTTTACTAGAGGGCTTTAACATCCATGCCTCAAACCAAGTGGCATTGGTGGACACATGCCTGCTTTCAGGCTTTGACTGCATATCCCAACGTATTCTTGCAATACCCGCTAGCGCTTTGAGCGCGCAGAAAACTAAGGCAGCCCGCCAACAGCCAAAGGCCAAGCCCCAATCAAAAGAGGATTTTTTCACAGACATCTCTGTAGGGGACTTTGTCGTCCATGATGTCCATGGAATTGGCATATACAAGGGCATAGAGCGCATTTCCCTGCAAGGCGCCTCAAGGGATTATATAAAGATCGGATACGCCAAGGAAGACTCCTTGTATGTCCCCACAGAGCAGATGGGCCTGGTCCAAAAATATGTCGGGAGCGGGGAAATCCCCCCGAAAATAAGCCGGCTTGGGTCTGGCGACTGGGCGGCGACCAAAGAGAAAGCCCGTGGCGCAGTCAAAGAGCTCGCCCAGGAATACTTGGACATGTACGCCCAAAGGTCTATTGCCAGGGGTTATGAATTCGCGCCAGACACCGAGTGGCAAAAAGACTTCGAAGACCAATTTGACTACGAGCCTACAACTGACCAGCTGAAGAGCACAGAGCAGATCAAAGCCGACATGTGCTCAACCCAGCCAATGGATAGGCTCCTGTTGGGGGATGTGGGCTACGGCAAAACAGAAGTGGCGATGAGGGCAGCCTTCAAAGCCGCAATGGAAGGCAAGCAAGTCGCTGTCCTGGTGCCTACCACTATACTGGCTTTGCAGCATTACTCTTCTTTTGTAAACCGCTTTTCACAATTTGAACTAGTGAAGATTGAAATGCTGTCAAGGCTCAAAACAGGCGCAGAATCGAGAAAAATCGCAAACGCGGTTTCGAAGGGGAATGTCGACATTTTAATAGGTACCCACCGCATCCTCTCTTCAGATGTGGCCTTCAAGGACCTTGGCCTTTTGATAATAGACGAGGAGCATCGCTTTGGGGTAGCGCACAAAGACAAGCTGAAGCTCTTGAAGCAAAATGTGGATACCCTGACCCTTTCTGCTACTCCAATACCAAGAACCTTGCACATGTCCTTAATCGGGGTCAAAGACCTTAGCGTGATAGACACGCCCCCCGCAAACCGCCTGCCCGTCCAAACCCACGTACTGGAGTATGACGAAAGCATTGTCAAAGAGGCTATACTAAACGAGCTTGCCAGGGACGGCCAAGTATTCTACCTCCACAACAGGGTAGCCACAATCGCAGAAAAAGCTGACCGCCTGGCAAAACTGGTGCCGGGGGCAAGGGTTGTCTTCGCCCACGGCCAGATGCCCCATGCGCTATTGGAAAAGACAGTCATGAGCTTCCTGGAGGGGGCTTATGATGTATTGGTGTGCACAAGCATTATCGAGAACGGCATCGACTTTGTAAACGCCAACACGATAATTATCGAAAACGCCAACCACTTGGGCCTTGCCCAGCTCTATCAGCTTAGAGGCAGGGTAGGCAGGGCTTCAAACCAAGCATATGCTTATATGACCTACGAAAAAGAAAAAAACATAAGTGAAGATGCCTACAAGCGCTTGGCGTCTATCAAAGAGTTCACAAAGTTCGGTTCCGGCTTTAAAATAGCTATGCGCGACCTTCAAATCCGGGGGGCGGGAAACCTCCTAGGGGCACGCCAGCACGGCCACATGTTCAACGTGGGCTACGAAATGTACTGCCGCATGCTCAAAGACGCAATTGACGAAGGTTTGGGCGTTGCCCCATCCCCGGCCTTGCCCAGCCAGACAGAAATAGCCCTGGGCATCGACGCATATTTGCCCACATTCTATATATCCCATGAGGCAGAGCGCATCGAGGTGTATAAAAAGATGGCGTCAATAGAGACAGAGAAAGACAAAGCCGACATGCTGGCAGAGCTAAAGGACAGGTATGGCCCAGTGCCCTTGCCGGTTGTGGACCTGGCGGATGTGGCATATGCCAAAGCGCTGGCCCAGAAGGGCGAGGCAACCTCGATCAAGCAGTTTGGGGATACCATCGTTGTGGAGTTCGAAAACCTGGACGGCGAAGGCATTTCCCGGGTTATGGCCGCATTGGATGGGATGCGCTACAAGGCGAAGAAAAATTCCCAAGTGCCGGCATTTGATTTTGAAATGCCACGCCCAAAAGAAGCTCTGTCTTTTGTTATGGATATAGCCAAGCGCCTGGCCGGCTCTTTGCAAAACAATAAGCCAGACAAATCTGCCCGGCAGAAAAAGGGCGTGTCTTAGGCATCTTATTGGATTGGCGGCCTTGTTGGTGTATAATGATTTAATTGCCAGAAAATTGGCTTGATAAAAACCTGATTGTCGGGCTTAAGCCTATATTGGCCAATAAGCAAAGAGGAGGGCGCAATACCTCAAAGTGCGGGGGTATCTGTGCGCCAAGATTTGATGAAAAAGCATAAAAATCTAAAAACAGCCTTGACGTTGGCGCTCCTGGCTGCGTTTCTCATCCAAACCGCCGGATGCCTTGGCGTCAACCCGGAAAAGGACAAGTCTTCAGTAGTCCTAAAAATTTCCGGCCAAAACATAACTAAAGGCGATTTCCTTGCGTACTATGCGGGCTACGCATTTATGTATGAGGCTAGATCCCAGTTTTTTCCTGATTTGCCTGAAGCTGTGAGAACCTTGAAGAGCGAATGCTTTGAGACATTTGTCAACTTCCACATCCTTAAACGCGAAGTGCTAGCAGCAGGAAAGGACGTTGAAGCCGCAAAAGTCCAAGAAGAGTTTGACAAGTTTTGGGAAGAAGCCCAAGCAGCTTTTCCTACAAAGGAAGGCTTCGAAACAGCCGCGATGAGGCATGCGAGCAGCGAAGCAGATCTGAAAGGCTATCTAAAAGAGGTATTTGAGCTTATCGAGTACTCAGTGGCATTCGAGGAGATGGACTTGCCTGGTGACTTGAAAGGGATCGGGGAAGAGGTCGCGGCAGTGGCAGGCGGGGTTGACATCCCCAGATACATCGTCTACTATTTCGTTATCAGGGATTATTTATATTATTATGCAATGGGCGCCTCTGCTGGCATGGACCAGTCTGAATCGCTAAAGGCTGCAACGATAAACGCTGCACACTCCCAAGCATATATCAATTACGCGAATAACAACAACATATCTATCACAGACGAGGATATAGAGTCTGGGGGATCCACAATGGAGCTGCTCGAATCGCTTTTTGGCGAGGAGACAGTAAATAGCTTTACTGCAGGATTCTACATCTCAAAAGACCAGTACGAAGCTGCCAAGCGCTTTGATGCCATGGCGTCCGTTGTTGAATTGAAACTCGAAAAAGAGCAGCGCGAGCTGCTAACTCCCTCTGATGATGAGCTTAAAACACATTACGAGGAAAATATCGAAAAATATGACGCGACAGTCAGCGCTTACCACTTCTTGACTGAGGACGAAGAATTTGCGAAACAGGTTTACGACGAAGCCGTTCGGGACGGCTACCTTCAAGCATATGAGCGGCATATGGCTGATGAGCGGGTAGACCAAGCAATCGACCTAGGCAAATTTACAAGGAGCGAAATGATTGTGGATTTTGCCACCCCGGTTTTTGACGAGATGCAGGTAGGGGATATCAGGATTGTTGAGACAGCCGAGTACGGCTACCATGTAGTTTACGTGTATGAGAAAGACGAGGCGGGCACATCTTTTGAAGATGCCCGTGAAGAAGTCCTTGAAAGCTTTAAAGACACTGCAGTAGGCTCTTTGCTCCAGGCCAAGTTGGACGAGATTTACAAAAACGAGCAGATTACAGAACGCAACTACAACGTGGCGCCAACTGACGCATTTGATTCAATAATGCAAAAGAAACACAATATCAAGACATACCCGGCTGTCGCATTGCGCTAAAAGGCAAAACAGCACAAAGTTACGCAGACTTCATTTGTGCTGTTTTTTATTCTAGCAAATTTCGCCTGTGAAAGTGTAAACGTTACCTCGTAAACCATTCCAAGCTCCCCATCGGGCACGCATTTTCGACAAATAATTTAACAAAACTGTAGTAATATCAATAAAACCAAGGGGACTAGCCATGTCTTTTGAAGAAGTAACACAGAAAAAGCGCAGGTTGCCTAAAGTAGGCAAAAAAACGCTAATTTCTTTCTTTAAGCTTATACTAACAGCAATTGTGGCATTTTTTGTTTCATCCGTTTGTTTGTTTGACAACATGGCGCCATTTGCGTTTTCAGCAATGGCGTTTTTAACTATTCGAAGCAATACAAGCGAGAAAGCCGCCTTCATCTGCATTATCGGCGCATATATGGGGGGGTCTATGAATGCCGCCCTCCAAGCAGTGATTGTCCTAGTTCTCCTTTTAGCTGTCAAGACGCTGGCCATGGGAAGAATCTCGATATTGGGAATGTCCCTTGTCGCCGGGATCAGTACTCTCGCCATAGGGCTGGGTGTCAGTTATTTCGCAAAATCTGATGCCCTGTCACACATATATGCCGCAATCCAAGCAGCCATAGTTTTCGCCAGCACCCATATTTTCTACATAGGCGTCCAAGGCTTCCCGACAGTTTTTGATGCCAAACGGCGCACAAACATCGAATTTTGCTGTGTGGCTGTTTTAGTGTCCCTAGCAGCTTGCGGGCTCGCCCGGATGCTGCCTTTCCAAGTTGACGTGTTGATGGCTTTAGCCGCTTTTTTCTGTTTGTTCTCCAGCCTGTACATCGGGCCTATGGAATCGTTCATTTTCGGCGCAATAAGCTCCCTTGTATTCATGGCATCATACAATGCCCCATTTGAGGCTGTTGGCCTGTTGTGTGTCGCATCTTTGTGCTGCGCTATTGCCCGGCCTGCAGGCAGGTTTGCGACATCAGGCTTGTTTGTGGCGGCTATATCTGGAGGGGCATTCCTCCTGGATTGGGAGGCTGCCCATATAACCACTTTGTCCTCTGTGGCAGGGGCTGCCGCATTTCTCGCGATGTCCTCAATCCTAAAAAACCTTGCGACAAGCAGCCAGCCAGCGACAATGGGCAAGGCAGAGCTTACATCCCTCGCTATGAACCGGATTATCGCATCAGAAATCGAGCTGCAAAAATCGATGATAAAAGAGATTTCCCGCAATATAAGCAAGACAGAGGTGGGAGTTTACCCCAAGCCAGCGAAGGAGATTTCAAAGCAGCTTGCTGCCGACTCATGCGCAAGCTGCCCGAAGTACACATCCTGTTGGGATGGCGAGGCGGAGCTGACATATGCGCTTATCTGCGATGTCTCCGACCTCTACTTGGAAAACTCCGCTGTGCCGTTTTCAGCCTTGCCGGATGAATTCAAGCTCCATTGCATGCAAGCGCCTATGATGTTCAAAATGATATGCGCTTTGCTTGACGGGCTAAAGGCTAAGCAAAACAACCAACTTAAGAGCAATAAGTTCAAGCAGCTAGCAAACGAGCAATTCAAGCATCTCTCCCAAGTTTTGGACAAGTTGTACCTGCAAATCTCAAGGGGCCTTGCCATCAATGAGGATGAGTCGGCTTACACACTGCTTGCGCTGCAAGGGGCGGGGATCAACATAGACAGCGCAATCACGATTACAGATTTCAATAGGCGCCAAAAGGTGTACTTGACCAGTGTCGAGCCCTTGGCAAATGAGACCGTAAAGATAGACGTGCCTGCATATTTGACAGAAAGCCTGAGGACAAATATGGTTTTCGACTACTCTCTTGCGGTTGGAGGAGGAAAAGAGCATAGTTACTGCTATGTTGAAGATTACAAGCATAAGATTACATATGGGGCAAGAGGTGGGGTAAAAAGCGATTACGACACTTCCGGAGACAACATCTCTACTTGCGTGCTGTCCAATGGGTATTTCATGCTCGCGCTCTGTGACGGCATGGGTAGCGGAAAAAACGCTGGCATGCAAAGCGAGCGTGTTTTGAGCATGTTTGAAGAGTTGCTGAACTCCGGATTTGACGAAAACGCTTCTACGCATATTGTGAACTCCATACTGCTCCTTGATGAGAATGAAGCCTTTGTGACTTTAGACCTGTTTCTCTTTGATTTAGACAAAGGGCTCGGGGAATTCATCAAGGCAGGCGGAGCCCCTACTTATATAAAGCGCGACAATGAGCTGGTCAGGGTTGAAATGGAGACCTTGCCCTTGGGCATACTCGAAGAAACCCATGTGAAAAAATCCACAAGGCCATTTAAGAAAGGCGACTTTTTATACTTTATGAGCGACGGTTTTTATGAGTCTTTTTCCAATGAAGACAATGCAATTGAAGAGTCCATATCAAAGCACAATTACCGCAATCCCCAAAAGATTGCCGACATGCTCTTCGATGAAGCATTGGCAAACACGGGGGGAGAAGCAGTTGATGATGTCACTATAGTTGTCGCGCGAATTAGATAAGACTGAGAGAATTTATTGATGCTATCTGTTGAAGCGAGCGGGAAACACTATATTACAGGATTGGTATGGAAGGTAGCTTCCCAATATGGGGCAGGCGCCTTTCCAAGGGCAAGCAGGTATAAAAACAGCATGTCTGTCATTACACACGCCCTGGAAAACGAAATCAGTATCCTCAACAGGAGGGGGAGCTTCGATGAAGCCGAGCAAAAAGACCTGTTATTGCTTCTGTTGGAAGACCCCCAGTTCTCCTATGAGCTAATCGAGCGGTTGAAAGTGGAAAACGGCAGCATTTCCAGCAGTATCAAAGAAGCATTCCTAGTGGCAGGCGGGAAGTACGAGGCTATTGGAAGTATTGTCCAAACAGCAGATTTGGAAGGGCTGTCCAATCTCATAGAATCAGCCCTGTGCATGCCTGAAACTGGTGATGTCGAAGCGAGCGCAAGTTATGTGCTTGTTGTGCGCAGCCTTTCTTCGCGCATGCTGCGTCTGATAGACTCAGACCTGCTTGTAGCCGTTGTCTGCGAGCAGGACAACACCAGCTCCCATGTCGCAATATTCTTGCGCACTTTGGGCATACCAACTGTTTTTGGCATCAGCGGCGCTTTTGACAAGCTTGGGGACGGGGATCGCATATACATAGACAGCTACACCCAGCGCATATTCACCTCAGCCCACGAGTGGCATTACGATATTGAAAAAGGCACTTTGGCGACAAGCCCAGTGCTAACCAGAGACAATGAGCCGGTAAAACTCCAATGCACCGTGAATTTCGCCAGCGAGGCCCAGAATATAAGCCTCTACACCTTTGAAGGGATCGGCTTGGTCCGCACAGAGTTTCTCTTTTCTCGGACCAACTCAGAGCCCAGCCATTTCAGGCAAAAGACAGTGTACTCCAGCATACAGGACTGGGCAATGGCAGACAATATTAAATTCCGGCTGTTTGACTACGGCAGCGGCAAGGAGATCAGCTGGATAAACCATGCCAAGCGCTTGGAGATTTATGAAAGGCAAATTGGGGCAATAGTGGCTTCATGCCCCGACGGCACATTGGATATACTCGCACCGAAATGCGAAGATGCCTCAGAGCTTGTGGCGCTGCGCAAAATGATTGAAGAGGCGAAAGAGAGGACCGGATCAACAGCGCACTTCCGTTTGGGCGCGATGATAGAGACAATTGAGAGCTTGTCGAGCCTCGGGGAGATAATTGCGTTGTCCGATTTTATCAATATCGGCACAAACGACTTGTCTTCGGAGTCGGCTGGTGTTGCCAGGGAAGACGCTGATGAGGGGACAGTCTTTATCGAGCCCGCATTTTTGCAAAACCTCTTGACTGTGCTTGCAACTTTGGGCAAATATGGGATAGAAGCCACGATTTGCGGAGAGATGATGCGAAGCAAGGAGCACATGTATATCTTGATTGGAATGGGGGCCAGGCAGTTTTCAGTGCCTGCAAAGAAGATACCCCAGGTCAGCGAGTTTATATCAAAAATCAACGCAAGAGAGGCAAGCCGCAATATCTGGAACATCATAAACTTGAAAACTGTCGAAGAAGTCAGCGGCGCGCTGCTGGATTTGAACATATAGAGTAAAAAAAGATAAGCAACCAAGCCAATTAAACTCGGTTGCTTATTTTTATATCCAGTCTCCAAATTTTTTGATGTAAAGCATTTTAGCTGCTTGCGCCACAACAGCGTAAGCGAAAATCACACCAAATAGCCACAGAATGTATGACGAAGGCATTGGGACAAATCCAAGGGTGTCACCAAAGACAGTGTATGGCAGAGCAATTGCCACAGCGCACACTATTGCAGCTGACATTATCAACTGTGTGCTGGGCATGCTTTGGACAAAGGGAATCCTCTTGGTCCTTAGCACCATAAAGATGATTACTTGGCTTGTTATGCCGAAAAGGAACCATCCGGTTTGGAAATTGGTTTGCAGCTCATTGGTGTTGTAGGAAAACAAAAACCACAACACGCCAAAAGTCGCGATGTCAAATACAGAGGACAATGGCCCAAACACATAGGCAAACCTGGCAATGCCTTTGATATCCCACTTTTTAGGGTTTTTTAGCTCAAGGGAGTCAACCCTGTCAAATGGGATGGCAATCTGGGAAATGTCAGAAAGCAAATTTTGGACAAGGATCATCACAGGCAGCATGGGCAAAAATGGCATGAAAAGGCTTGCCACCAATATGGAAAAGATATTGCCAAAGTTGCCTGACACAGCAAGGCGCAGGTATTTCAACAGATTGGCGAATGTCCTCCTGCCTTCAAGCATTCCCTGCTCAAGCACCATCAAATCTTTCTCAAGCAAAATTATATCGGCAGACTCCTTGGAAATGTCGACAGCGCTGTCGACGGATATGCCTACATCAGCTTGCCTTAGGGCAGGGGCATCATTTATGCCGTCTCCGAGGAAACCCACAGTATGGTCCATTTCCTGGAAACAGCGGACTACACGAGCTTTCTGTGGCGGAGTCAATTTTGCAAAAATTGAAATATCCTCTATAACGTCTTTCAATTGGTCGTCAGATAACGGCTCCACATCCACACCCATCATAATCCTGTCAGGGTCGATACCCACCTTGGCGCAAACAGTCGCAGCGACTTTCTCATTGTCGCCGGTCAGGACAACAACCTTTACCCCATGGTCATTCAGCGCCTCAATGGCGACCTTCGCAGAATCTTTTGGCGGATCCAAAAATGCGGTAAACCCGATTAGGGTCATGGCATTCTCATTGTCGACATCAAAAAACTCCACATCTTCAACATCATTCTTTGTGGCGACAGCAATGACCCGCATGCCTTCAGAGTTGAGGGTGTCTGAGACCTCAAGGACAGTTTTGCGCATTTCACCATCAAGGGGCACAACACTTTTGCCGTTGTATGCCTTGTCACAGCACTTGAGCATCTCTTCCAACGCCCCCTTTGTGACAAGCCGCCTCCTTCCTTGCTCGCTAGTCATGACAACACTCATGCGCCTGCGAGTAAAGTCCCAAGGGATCTCGTCTGTGACCCTGTAGCCTTCAGACCATTCCTCATGGCCTTCTTTGATAGCCCGGTCAATTATCGCCAAGTCGATCATGTTCTTAAGGCCAGTTTGGTACTTGCTGTTCAAGTACGCGAAGCGCAGCACATACATGTCCTCATTGCCCACTGGATCCAGATATTTCTCAAGCACGATATGGTCGTCTGTCAGCGTCCCGGTTTTGTCAGTGCACAAGATGTCCATAGCGCCAAAGCTCTGGATAGAGCTCAGGCTTTTGACTATTGTCTTTTGCTTGGCCATAAACATGGCTCCCTTTGCCAAGGTGCTGGTAGTGATCATTGGCAAAAGCTCTGGTGTCACACCCACTGCAACTGCCATGGCAAAAAGGAGGGCAGACATCCAGTCTTCATCGTTGATCCCGTTAATCAACAAGATAACGGGGACCATAATGAGGGTTATCCTCAACAACAGCGTGCTCACAGACCCGATGCCCTTCTCAAATGAGGTCTGGGCTCTTGTGCCAGACAATTCATGGGCAATATGCCCTAGGTATGTGTCATTGGCTGTGGCAATGACGATCCCCTTGGCTGACCCGCTGACCACATTGGTTCCCATAAAAGCCACGTTGCTGGTCTCCTCGATGGCAGTGGAAAGCTCCCTTATCTGGGTATACTTTTCAACAGGCTCTGATTCCCCAGTTAACGCCGCCTCGCTGATAAACAAGTCCTTGGCTTGCAGAATCCTCATATCTGCCGGGATCATGTCCCCTGCTGCCAGGACAATCAGGTCCCCAGGCACTACATCGGCGACATTGATATCTTTCTCTGCGCCTTCCCGTATAACCGATGCTTTTGCAGACACCATGTTCTGCAAGCTTTTAGCCTCCCTGTCAGCTTTGAATTCCTGCCAGAATTCCAGCAAACCGGCAGCGACAACGATAGTCATGATAATAATGACTGTCGCCCACTCTTTCTCGCCGGCTTTTGCGTATACCACGTCTGTGATTATTGAGACACCGACAATAGAGAACAAGACAATGCTGAACGGGTTGATAAATGCCAATATAAATTTCAGCCAAACAGGTTTTTCTTTCTCGTGTTGAATAATGTTTTCACCGAAGTCTTCGCGCAGCTCCTCCACTTGCTCTTCTGTGAATCCCACTTGGCTTGTGAGGTGCATTGTATATAGCTGGTCCTCATTCAACACAGACGCTGTCCGAATATCCCTCTCCAGCTGCCGGCGTTGGTTGATGCGCTCTTGGCGCGCCACATCTTTTTTTGCCATAAATAATCTCCTTTCTTGTCTTTAATGATATCTTGTTTACTATAGCACATTTTGTATAGGCAACATTTTGCCTACGATCGGCGCAAGGCATATATTGCCGGCTGGCAGCATCGCATATGCGCACCAAAAGATTTGCGATGCTGCAAAGTCATGCCCCTTTTGCCTGCCAAAGCTTTCTAAAAAAAGATACTGCTGTGAACTGCTAAAAAATCGCCGCCAAAGCTTTGCCTCCAGCCAGCACGTTGCATTTTTTGGAAATTTTCCCTTTGCGCAACAAACACAAATAAAAGAATGCGCTATTCCTCTTGCTTTTTTAGAATGCGCTTAATGGCATAAAGGCCAAACTTTCCATAAAGAGAATAAAGCCATGTGAAAAAGCTTTGCATAGTTGCTGACAAGCTATTTGGCAATCGACACTGGAACTATCCTCACCAGCGCAACGCATAATAGTTGCGCCACTTTCCAAGGAGCCACAAGCCCCTGGATATATTCTGTTTTGTGACAGCCACAAACCTGTTGAGCCCGAGTATGGCAGTGTATATCTTCCGGTTGCCAGAAACCCGTTTCACATAATTCCTTGTCTCGGCAAAGGGTATATGGTCCAGGCTCTCACCATTGCTGCTGTAGTTGCTGTTTTGCAGCCAAGAATCCACATTGCCGCTTCCGGCATTGTAAGCGCACAGCGCCAGTTCAATATCGCCATAAAGCCGGGAAAGCATACTAAGATAATAGCAACCAAGCTGGATATTTATCTCTGGGTCAAAGATCTGCGAGTACTCAAAATCATTGATGCCCACTTTCGGGACAAGCCAATATGCAGTGCTTTCGATGATCTGCATCAAGCCGCTGGCGCCTTTCCTCGACACCGCATCTTCTTTGAACTTGCTTTCAGCGTGGATGACAGCATAAACAATGCTGCTGTCTAGGCCGTACTCCGCTGAGTACTTCTCTATAAAGCCTTCATAGCGCACAGGATAATACTCGTTGACAGCCTGTATAAAATTGGCGGCTATAAGGGCAAGAATTGCAAAAATAATGGCAGCCATTACCCTCTTGCGGGCTTTCCGGCTTTTTTTCTCCTGCATGCACATTTCCTTCGCGTCATAAATTAGGTTAATCAACAACAGCCAGGCCACCGTCGATCAATATAAAATACTTAAGCGCCTCGCCCCTCATGATTTCCAGACACGCCAACAATTTCGATCTCTTTAGAGTTTGCTGCTTGGATCCCCAGCTCTGGAAGAGCACTTAAATAGCATAACTACTAGCAAACGGCAACACAATGGTTTAAAAGATTTTTTAATTTTTCTTTTCAAGGCTGCCACACAAATAAAACAACATGGTGTTTTCAAGCAACCTTCCAATACTAAAAGCGGATAAAAGATAAAATGGCTATCTTTTCACAATAGCGCCGGCAACACTAAACACCGCATATCCGGCAATATCCATGGCCGCTATGGTTGAACCCACAGGGGTGTTTGTGATGATTGAAACCAAAATGCCTAATGCGGCGCAAACAACTGACACCAAAACGGAGCAGATTGTCACTGACTTGAAGCTCTTGAACAGGCTCATAGCAGACAAAGCCGGGAAGATCACCAGCGCCGATATCAGTAGCGCGCCCACCAAGTTCATAGCCAAGACAACAACGACAGAGATGATTATAGCCAACAAAAGATTGTATTTCTTTGCATCCACCCCTGTCGCAGTGGAAAAATCCTCATCGAAAGCCACTGCGAATATCTTGTGGTAAAACAGCAGAAACACCGAGATTGAAAGCGTTGACAACACAGCGCACAACCACACTTCTGCTTGTGTCAGCGTGAGTATAGTGACTGAGCCAAACAATGCGGAGCACACATCACCGGCCAAATTTGAAGACTTGGAAAACAGGCTCATAAGCATATAGCCGATAGCCAAAGCGCCAACCGATATCATGGCAATCGCCGCATCGCCTTGAATGCGTGTGTTTTGTCCTGTGCGAAGGAGAAGGACTGCGCATATCACCGTTGCCGGCAATACCAGCATAAACTGGCTGGAAAGGCTCAGCGCTGTGGCGATGGACATAGCGCCAAAAGCTACATGGCTCAACCCGTCTCCAATAAACGAGAAACGTTTTAATACCAACGTCACCCCTAAAAACGATGATGAGAGGGCAATCAATACCCCAACAGCCATTGCATGGCGGACAAAAGGGAATTGGAAGTATTGGCACAATTTATCCGCCACAGCAATCATCGCATGTATCCAGCCTTTTTGGTATAGTCGCGGCCGGCTTCGCTAGACAGGTACCCATCCTTTGTGCCGCAGAACAAAGCCTTTTGGTTGCCTAGATGAAGGATATGCGATGCATACTTTAGCGATGCGCTAATGTCATGCGACACCATAATAATAGTGGTTCCGCTCCCGTTCAATTCAGCAATTAATTCATACATTTCATCGGACATCATTGGGTCAAGGCCTGCTGCCGGCTCGTCAAGGAGAAGGATCTGGCCAGTGGCGCAAAGAGCCCTGGCCAGCAGGACCCTTTGCTGCTGCCCTCCGGACAGCTCCCGGTAGCAGCGTTTTGCCAGGGCGCTTATGCCCAAGCGCTCCATGTTTTCATCAGCCGCCTGCTTTTGCGCTTTGGTGTAAAATGGGTTTAGCCCAGACTTGTTTAAACAACCGGAGCGCACAACCTCCCTAACAGAGGCAGGGAAGTCTTTTTGCACCAAGGTCTGCTGTGGAAGGTATCCGATTTCGTTGGGCTTTAGCCCTTCCCCAGACAGGACCTGCCCTGACAAAGGAGTTTTCAACCCCAACAGCGTCTTCATCAAAGTGCTCTTGCCAGATCCGTTATCTCCGATTATGCACAGGTAACTGCCAGCTTCCACCGAAAAGGAGAGGCCGCTGATCACTGTCTTTCCCTCATATCCTATATATAGATCCTGGCATGCCAATTGGGCCATAGGAGACTCCTTTATTTTAAGGCGTTCTTCAGGACATCAAGATTCTTTTCCATGAGGCTTAAATAAGTCGTTCCATTTTGCACATCTACACTGGTCACTGATTGTATTGCATCCATCACAAGGATTTGCTGGTTTTTGTTTGTTGACTCCCTGATGATGGTTTCAGCTATTTTTTTGTCTGAGCTCTCCGTCACCATAACAGTATTCAACCCAAGTTCGTCTACACGCTTGGCCAGCAGTATAATTGTCGCAAAACTAGCTTCAGTCTCTGCAGAGCATCCGGGAAACGCTGCCAGATAATCTATCCCGTAGTCATCCACAAGATACCGGAAAGGGAATCTGTCTGCAAACAATAGTGTTTTTACAGGGGCAGCTTCCACTGCTGCTTTATATTGGGAGTCCAGATCCATCAACTTTTGAATATATATGTTCAAGTTTTCTATATAATCACTGGCATTGGCTACATCCAACCCGCAAATTGAGTCAGTAATTGCAGAGCAAAACAAGACAGTGTTTCTAAGCGAGAGCCACACATGCTCGTCAAACTCGGCCTTTTGCTCTTCTTCATCGGACGCCCCGCTAATATCCCCATCGCCCTGGCTATCCTCATCAAACTCCTCTTCCATGCCCTCAATGATCTCTTCAATCTTCGCCCCGCCGCCTAATGCCTCAAGCAAGTTTATAACAGCCATGTCATCATTGGCCGCTTGCCGAAGGACATTGCCTACCCAATCGTCAGATTCTCCCCCGACATAGATAAACAAATCGCAAGTGGATATTTTTACAATGTCATCAACAGAAGGCTGGTAGTTGTGCAAGTCTACTCGGTTATTGATAAGGAGTGTGATTTCAAATCCTTCTGCTTTCTCTCCAAGGATTTCATGGACCCAATCATATTGCGGAAAAACTGTGCATACGATATTAATCTTGGCTTCAGTCGGGCTTGTATTTACACTGCTTGGCTGGCTGCAGCAGGTAAACACAGCCGCTGCCAAAAGCATTGATAATGTGATTGCTAAAAAACGTTTCATTAATTCAGAAACCTCCAAAAATTTGAAATAAAAACAAGAAATTGCCTGCATGTCAAAAAAAAACGGCAAAAAAGTGCTATTTTTGGGTAAATATCTATCTCAATTATTGATTCTGTCTCTGAGAGCTATAGGGGTTGAGAATACAAAGCATGTGTTGGTTGATGCCAAAGAAGCGATGGCGCAAAAACAGGAAGCTAGGGCAATGGCAACAGCCAACAGCTCTCCTGGCATATACTTGAAAAGATCCTCAAGGAAAGAGATGAAAGCGCATAAAGCGCATTCTCCATTGTGGCTGGCAAGATCATGCTCATGGCTGCTGCTAAAGAGTATAAAAACAGTAGAAAGCAGGAAGGACAGGACAAATAATACCAATAGCGCCTGGGCAGCCAAGCGCGCTGGATGGCTTGTTTCTGTAGATAAAAACTTGTTGGCTGCTAAAAAACGCATCCTGTTCCTCCCTCGTTCTCAAACTATCAAACCAAAGCGTAGGCATACCAATGCTTTAGTTGCAGCATAAAGCTGCTATGCAATTCGTTGTCCAGCGTGAAGTTTTGCAAACAGCGCACAAGCCTTATGGCATGCAAATACTCTGGCTAATACTAGCAGGTTGCCAATTAATAATTGCTTGTGTTTTATTTTTTTTGGATTCAGGCGATATGCCATATCCTATGGAAAATGTTAAAACACTGCATCAATTTTACATCTTATTGGCAAGCGAATCAATATGGCAATCATATACAATTGAGAACACGCCTCCAAACAAACGGGTAAATTATTAGCTTACACAGTGGATGAAAGCTGTGGTGTTTAGAGGGGGAGGCCAGTGTCGGCAGAATCAAGTTTGGGAATTTTCCTTGAAAAGAGTTGCTGCTATCTTGTCGTGTTGTGGTTTGCTGTAAAGGCAACAAACAGAAAAAAACTGGAGCCATTTGGAGAGCAGCTGCCCCAATGGCTCCAGTTTTTTTCTGTTTTATCTATTATCTATCGATCATGGGAATAGCCTTGAATAAAATGTATGCTGGCTATTAAGCTTGTGTAGCTTGGCGTGCAGCGATCTCTTCTTTCATCTGTGCGATGCTCTTGTCTGTGATCCGCACAAAGAACAGGATTACAAGCCCTGTAAGTATGTAGCCGCCAGCTGGGACAAGTAGCGAGAGCACAGACAAGCTGCTTTTCAATTGGGGTGTCGGATCCATGTTTGCCTGGTAGCCGATGGCGCTAAGCGCTGCGGCGACTGCAACTCCTCGGACCAAGCTGCCCAATTTTAGCGGGAACGTTTGAAGGCCGATGATGAAGCCTTTGACATCCTTGCCAGTGTTGTATTCGCCAACCACTGCCAAGTCGGAGTAGTAGGACTGTTTTGTGATGTTGATGAAGGTCAAAAGGAATGCTGACAATAGGCTGCATGCGACGAATGCCCAAATGTTGCCGACAGTCAGGTACCTTAAAATGTACGCCCCTGCGCATCCAAAGCATCCAATCAGCATCAAAGTCCTTGTGGGGAGTTTTTTAGCCAGCATCGGGGCGACGAATGAGGAGGCTATCGTTGACACTGACATTGCAGTCATGGTAACGGACATCATCGCCATGTTTTCAACCACGTATTTGAACAAATAAGCTGTTGTGCCAGTATACATGAAGTTGGCCATAAATGAGCCAAAATCCCCGACTAGGAAAGCAAGGAATTGCGGGTTTGCCGCCAGGTTTTTGACTAAGTCCCCCGCAGAGGTTTTCTCTTTTGGCGCTGCAGCTTTCGCAGCCTCGGTTTTCGGCGCAGCTTCTTCCTCATAGCCTTTCGACAAGAAGAAGTGCGTGAAATAGCCGAGGCACATGCAAGATGCCCCTGTGAACATTGTCGCAGTGTATCCGGCAATTTCGTTATTAAATATCCTCTGGTAGAAAGCCAACAATGCGACGTTGCTTGCAGACCATATAAATTGCCCAATGCCTGTGAAAGTTGTTCTTCTTGAGAAGAGCAAAACCCTCTCTTGCGGGGTTGGCGCCATGTAGGACATCAATGCAAGGTTTGCGGTCCATGGCAGGTTCATTACCAGCCTCGCAGCGCAACTCCACGCGATGATAAAGGCCGCATTGAATACTGGTGTGCCGATTTTCACATACTGCATTGGGTAGACAAGCAGCACAAACGGTGTAGTCAATATCAGCCAGGTACGGTATTTGCCAAACCTCATTGGTTTGACGAGCTCGATGATTGCGCCATAAAATGCGGACAATGCAAAATCCAAAAATGAAGGGATTGTAGAGCAAAGCGCCACATAGCTAAGTGGCAGCTGTAGAGCGTCGGTGAGGAAGATGGTCAAGTAAGTGCCTCCGACTTGGGTCATTAGTGTGAACCCCATGTCCCCGATACCCCAGATAGTTTTGATAGCATTGCTTAAGGGCTTTTTCTCGCTTACTGCTGTTTGTGTTGACATAATTCCTCCTGTCAATCAATTTTTTTTGTTCAAAAAGCCTTTTACAAAATTTGGGTATTAGTATGGTTGTGCAGGTTGTCTATGTTTAAATGCCCTTAAGGCAAGGGCAGATTTTTAGTTATGGGATATTTTTATTTCAAACCAAAATCCCTTATCCTTATTTTATGAGGTTAGATTAATTAAATCAAGTGTAATTTAAAACACAATCAAAGAACATTCAAACTCAGATTTTTGTTTGGATAGATTAGCCAAACCGGCTACTAAAACATTCCATTTTTTTGCCTCCTTCCTGGTCTGGGAAAAAGATAAATTATTGAAAATCATAAAACTGGAACCATTGGGCAAACTGCTGTTCCCAATGGTCCAGTTTTTTATTGTTTTTTGTTAATATGGGCAATAGTAATAGCCTTTAGAAAATGTATGCAGCAACTAAGCTTGTGTAGCTTGGCGTGCAGCAATCTCTTCTTTCATCTGTGCGATGCTCTTGTCTGTGATCCGCACAAAGAACAGAATTACAAGCCCTGTAAGTATGTAGCCGCAAGCTGGTACAAGTAGCGAAAGCACAGACAAGCTGCTTTTCAATTGGGGTGTTGGATCCATGTTGGCCTGGTAGCCGATAGCGCTAAGCGCTGCGGCGACTGCAATTCCTCGGACCAAGCCGCCCAGTTTAAGCGGGAATGTTTGAAGGCCGATGATGAAGCCTTTGACATCCTTGCCAGTGTTGTATTCGCCAACCACTGCCAAGTCGGAGTAGTAGGACTGTTTTGTGATGTTGATGAAGGTCAAAAGGAAAGCTGACAATAGGCTGCATGCGACGAATGCCCAAATGTTGTTGACAGTCAGGTATCTTAGAACGTACGCCCCGGCGCATCCGAAGCATCCAATCAGCATCAAAGTCCTTGTGGGAAGTTTTTTTGCCAGCTCTGGAGCGATGAATGAGGACACAATAGTTGACACTGACATTGCAGTCATTGTAACTGACATCATCGCCATGTTTTCAACCACGTACTTGAACAAATAAGCTGTTGTGCCTTGATACAAGAAGTTAGCCATGAACGAGCCAAAATCCCCGACTAGGAAAGCTAGGAATTGCGGGTTTGCCGCCAGGTTTTTGACCAAGTCCCCCGCAGAGGTTTTCTCTTTTGGCGCGGCAGCTTTCGCAGCCTCGGTTTTCGGGGCAGCCTCTTCCTCATAGCCTTTCGACAAGAAGAAGTGCGTGAAATAGCCTAGGCACATGCAAGCCGCTCCTGTGAACATTGTCGCCGTGTATCCTGCAACTTCGCTTTTGAGCAATTTCTGGTAGAATGCAAGCATTGCGACGTTGCTAGCAGACCATATGAACTGCCCTACGCCTGTGAAGGTGGTTCTTCTTGAGAAGAGCAAAACCCTCTCTTGCGGGGTTGGCGCCATGTAGGACATCAATGCGAGGTTGGCGGTCCATGGCAGGTTCATTACCAGCCTCGCGGCGCAACTCCATGAAATGATAAAGGCTGCATTGAATACCGGTGAGCCGATTTTCACATATTGCATCGGGTAGACAAGCAGCACAAACGGAGTCGTCAATATCAGCCAGGTACGGTATTTGCCAAACCTCATTGGCTTGACGAGCTCGATGATTGCGCCATAAAATGCGGACAATGCAAAATCTAGAACTGAAGGGATAGTTGAGCAAAGAGCCACATAGCTAAGAGGCAGCTGCAGAGTGTCGGTAAGGAAGATGGTCAAGTAAGTGCCTCCGACTTGGGTCATCAACGAAAACCCCATGTCTCCGACACCCCAGAAAGTTTTGATAGCTCTGCTTAAGGGCTTTTTCTCGCTTACTGCTGTTTGTGTTGACATAATTCCTCCTGTCAATCAATTTTTTTTGATCATAAAAGTTTTGGAAAAAAATTATGGGTATTTAGTGCGGTTGTGCAGATGATCTATGCTTGAATGCCTGCAGCAAGGGCATTTTTTAGTTATAGTTTGAGTTATAGAATATTTTCATTTCAAACCAATAATCCTAACCTTATTGTAAGAGTTTATATAAACTAAATCAAGTATAATTTAAAATACAATCAAAGTTCGTTCAAACTTGTGGACAAGGATTCGTAGCGAAAACACAAATGGGAAATGAAGGCCATCGCTGCTTTGCAGCCAGCTTTTGCACAAAAAACCATTGCCACAATTTCCAAATGCAAAGTGCGCATTTACAGATATCAAAAAAAAGACGAGAGCAGGCATCCAGCCGGCTCTCAATAAATATGCGGTATATCTGTTACTGCCCAAGCCTCCTGCGGGTAGGTGTAGGCAGTTTTCTTAGCCTGATAGTGAAATAAGCCACAAATGACACAGCAAGCACCAACGCGGCGGTAGGCAGGACTTGGGAGAGCTTGATTCCATCAAAAACCCCAGGCGCGGATGTGTCTCCGGTCAGCACCAAAACTCCAGAGCTGGGTGTTGCCACTGACAAGGATGATACTGAAAATGATTTTCCGCGGAGTTGCTCGCAGTTCCCATCTTCATCGATCAGGTATACCCTGACATTTTTATATGCGCTGATTCCAGGGCATGTGACCACAGTCTCAATAGGTGAATAAAAACTGTGGTGGGTCTGCTCAAGCATGTTGCTCCTGGCTGATAGCGCCAAGTCAAAAAAGTCTGCCTTATACGCCACTAGCACTACTTGGCCGCCAATGTTGGTTGCCGAGGCTTCAAGGAGCCTTCTAGCCTCTTCCACACCAGCAGAGAAGGAGTAGACTTTTGTGCGCCATTTTCCGGGGGCTACAATCTTTACAGGCCCCGGGTTGTTGTTTGAGTCCCCTGCGCGGTTCACTGCATTGTTATATATCGCAAGGGAGACTACCGAAATCATATCTTTTTGGTTCGGGTAGAGCCCTTCAAACACTTGCTGGGCTTGCATGAGCCTAGCCAATCCATGGTTGCGGGACATGTCTTCCGGCAGAATTTCCACAAGCCGCTCAAACCGGACAACAGGGTCTATCAAATGGGACAATTCAAGCTTAAGCTGGGACACATGCTCAATAGAGCCAATCTGGGACCTTGTTGGCCCGTCCATTCTGCCATACGTTTTCTCAACAACATCCAGCTTGGTCCTGGCATTGCTTTGGTCTGGGTCGATGCTGTGGGCAAACTTGTCGTAGCCCGTTGCGTTGGCAGAAGTGATTTGCGCATTGGAGGCGTTTTGGGCTGCTGCCTCAATTGAGGCGGCAGCATTCTCCAAGTGTTTGTAGTTGTCTACAAACATGCTTTGGGCGTCACTCAAGCTACTATATAAATCCAACACATATTCTACAAGCCATTTATCGCCCAGCCCGGGATTCTCTGGTATCAAGGCTATCAATTGGGTGATGCGCAGCCCTTCTGCCTTGTCAAGGTTTCTATCCTCCAAAACCTTCTGGGCGTTTGCCACCATAATAGCCAAATCATCCCCTGCAATCTCTTTTTGCTGCCTGGAAAATGTCCCATACAACATGATAGCTTCTGACACCTTCTTTTCGTCAGTTGCGCTATTACCAATTTGCATTGCAATGCTTGTCGCCATTTGGTTTGTCTCGTATTTGATTTGGTGCATACGGCTCTGCCGGTCTTCGATCTGTTGCAAAACGCGTGCAGCTTCCTCTGGTATGGTCACCCTGCTGTGGTTTATCGAATCAACAACCTGCCTGGCATCAGCGACAGGCTCGTCTCCAGAGTAGATATGCAATGAATTTATCATTTCCAAAGCTTGCAGGGCTTTGTACGCTTCTTCTATGAGGGAACCGTTGGGCACCTGGTTTTGCGCGCTTGCGGGCAATTGCTGGTATTGGCTATGCAAAGCGTTGATAGCTTCGCGGTCATTTTCAGTTACAACTTGTGGTATATGCTTCCTGGCTGCTGCATCAAGGGCATTGGCTTTTTCCCTGTCGCTGGAGGAAGCCTTGAGTTCATAAAGGGTCTCCAACGCTCTAAACAGCTTGTCTTCATAGCCAGCAGGCAGCTTCTCGGCTTGGGCTTTGCTCAAAGAGTCGTAAGAGCTTTTGGCGGCTTCTACAAGCACAGAGTCGGACAAGGTCTGCCCGTTGTCTGGAATAGCCTCAATAAGCCCGATTGTTTTGTAAAAAATAGCCTGCTCATTGCTTCTCCGGTCATCATCAGTTAGAAGCGAAGCCATGCGTTCTTGGCTCCATGGGCTTGCCAGGCCATCCATTCTATGGAAGACAAGCCTCCGGTATAACAGTATGGCTTGGGCTATAGCATCCTCATTCAAAGGACCTGACAATGCTTGGACTAAAAACGCGTCAAAGTTCGCCCCCAGCGCTTCCTGCAAGGCTATGAGCTTCGGAGAATAAGCCGCATCGATAAACGGCCTTGTATAACCCAAGTTGTCATACTCGTCTAAAATAGCGGCTACAGCGTCAATGTAGGGTATCGAAATATCCAAGATCTCGAGGTTTGCAATGTTTTCAGCAAATGAATTGATTTTCATCTGCTGGGACACAATACTCGATATCTCGCGTTTGATGCGCTCAAAACGCTCAAGCTCTGTTGCTATGGAGTCGAGCTCCTCTGCTTCTATAGAGTCAATGGCTATCTGGATTTCGTCGCGCTTGCTTACTACATAGCTCAAATTGGAGAGTGTAATGGCAGGGAAGTTGTTGATCTCGAATATGATCCAGCTTACACTCTTGAACTTGGCAGCATCTTCCCTTGCTTGTTTCAATATAGTGTATTGGTCCAGCACAGCCCGGTATATTCTTGTATGCTGGTTGTCTAAAATATCCTTGCTGACCAGTGAATCATAAAGCCTGATAGCCTCAGAGATTGCGAGCTCGTGTTCTTCAAGCGTCAGGTTTTTTATATTATCGAGGCTCCCGAACGAGTCAAGCAATTCCTCGAGCTGTTGCGCGACATCAACGGAATCGTCAATAACCACCGTAGCTTCTTGCTCCGGCGCCATCACCGCACCCAGAATAGCAGCTGGAAGCAGTATTATTGATAATAAGAGGATAAGCGCCACAACAGCGCTAAAAACCCTTGAGTAGTTTTTCATGACAATACCTGTAATTAAAATAGCTGGTTCTTGGGGAGATGCCCTCTCCAGCGTGATTTTATTATAGCAGAACCAATCGAAGGTTTTCAAGGGCTTCTCATCATTCTTTAATCAAATTTTTAAGTGATTATAATGAGATTGGAATGTGACGATAACATGACGATTGCTGCAAAATATATTCAAATATTGAAAACTATTTATTAATACAAGAAAAATGTGGCGTTTATTGATTATTATTGCAAAAAAATTGGCTCAAAGCCGGATCAAACAGAGATTCTTAATAGCGATGTGCGCCTGTTGCCAGCCCCCTCCTTATTTACAAACAAATAGACCGGTTCGCTTGCTTAATAAACAGGAAACCCGATGGCGTTTGCCAGCCCCTTGGCCCGGTTTGGCATCTTGGCTTATAATGCGCTAAACGTGCCTATCACCGGGTATTTTTGAAGCTCTGAAGCCCCCTTTGCCGATATGCTTGCTATCAAGCAAGTGGCAGGACCGCCGCTTTTGCCAAAGTCAATCCCGTCTACATCGCAAAGCTCGCATGCCAAGCCATTTAGGTTTGCCAACACCTGCGCCTCATATGCAATCCCCTTTGACCCCACAGGCACAATTTCCCTTACCTCGCTGCAATCTAAAAGCGTCTGGGCATCGCCATAGCTTGCTTTTGCCCCAGCAGTGTCGTCTAAAACCTCAGCGCCGACCAAAGGCTTTCCTGCAATGACAACCATGTCGCCGGGATACGACTTGCCAAAGCGGAGGCAGGCGGTTTGGGCGATGCCGACTACAGTGACGCCAACAGCGCTCATGGATGTGTCAAAGTTTTCTTCTGTCGACCCATTGATATCGATATCCCCTAGTCTGGCCTGCCCCAGCTCGCCTTTGATGCCCTCAATCATTCTCGAGGCTGTGGGGTGCATTTCGTTTGCCACGACATTGTGCAACGACACTGGGACAGCCCCGCTGCAGATCACTTCTAGGAGGGCTACCCTGGCTGCCATGGCCCCCACGGTTTCGGCAGGGCAGGCAAGCATGTCGTTTGGCTTCTGGCCTATAGACCCGATGCTGTCACTGGCGATGACTATAGACATCCCTGATGGCAAATGCGCTACAGTGAGGTCGCGCCTTTTGCTGGAAGTAAACAAAATCTTCTTTGATTGTCGCATAATGGCAGGCTCCTTGGATGTTTTGGTTGTCTGGTGCCCGCTTTGGGCAAAAGGAGGCAATGGGCGCTATGCGAAGTGGGCGCCTTATGCGGCTATTATACCATATTGGCATATCGAAAGGAGGCAGCCGGGGCAAGGGGATGGCAATGAGTCTGGGCTTAGGAGGGGGTCGGATGGTGGACCAGCCGGAAGGGCTTCTGTTTCCCGGAGAGCATAATTCCATGCCAGCAAAGAAAGGGGTTTTGCTGCCCAGGAAGCTGTCAGCTCAAATTGCGGGGAGCAGGCAAAGGGGCTTTTTTGAAAACTGCAACAGCCAGGAAATGTGCGCTTTCTCCACTTTGTTGCTTGCTGGGAGGCTAGCGCAAAACTTGCAGGGATCCAAATTGTGGGCCACGTGGATTGCTAAGGATTGTCCTGGCAGGCGCACAAAGCAATGCGGGAAGCTCTTGGGGAGAAATAACGTTCTCCCCAAGAGCTTCCCGCATTGTCGCGCACAGTTCAAATATTAATTGAGGAACACAACTGAAGCTTCTATATATGTTTTAATCCTTCTCTTTTCTTTTTTAGCGCCATTGAGCCAAACGCCAGTGCCAGGGAAAGGGAAGACAATGCTGTTGCGGCATGCAAGCCCAAATTGGTGGTGTCGGCTGTGCTGGGGTTGTTTGTGATCTTTATGCCGCTGATCATATAAAGGTTGGAATTTGGCGAGTAGCCGAATTCCACGTTGCCGGCGCCTGCAGGGCTGGTTAGCGTCGCAGGTTTATTGAGCTCGTCGGCTGTGTAGTAGGTGACTAAAAGGTCTTTGTATCCTTCAGCCCCCGGGATGTTGGCGACAACTCCCACATCGTCAATGATATTCCTCGGGACAAAAGAATCTGTCTTGATGGCATCCCCATTCCTGTTCAGCTCATACTTGAACACATCCATGCAGTAGATTCCTAAGATGTGCCTTGATCCGGCATCCTTGGTCAATTTGTCATATCCCCTTCCGCTGTGGACCTTTTCGACTTCGATGCCATAATACCAAGCAAGCCCTTTAATGCTTGTCCCGTTTGACCTGTGGTTTATTCTGGCGGCAGAACCGGTAGCCTGTTCAAACTCGCCCAAGCATTGTTTGCTGATGCTTGCCCGCTGGCGGCTATCCATTGAATCATAAGCTTTCTGCGCTTTGAGCAAGTTTCCGAAGTCGGCTTCTGTCACCCTGGCGGAAAGGTTGTTGATGCATGTTTCAAATACCGAAACCGGGTCGGGGGGTATTGGCGCCGGAACCGGGGCTGTGGAAGCTGCAGGCTGGGCCTGTGGAGGAGCCTGCGGGATCGTTGGCAGGGCAGCTGGCGCTGAGGCTGGCGCAGTGTTGTTTAGCTTGCTCAGCAGCAGCTGTTTGAACTGCTCTGCAATCTTCGCTTTTGTCATAGTGATGCCGGCTTTTTCTCCCGTGACTGTCTGGTAGTAAGCCACCAGCTTTTTGTAGTAGTCAAAGTATAGGTGTATCGTCTCGATTTCGCCGATATTCGCCGGCACGGCGTCCAGGGCGACACACATGCCATAAATGGTTTCTATGCTATTGGGAGCGGTGGCGGCTGTGGCAATCGCATTGTCTATCGATTCGATTATATCCTGGGCGTAGAGATGCCAGTAGGAATCTTTTTGCGCCCGGGCAATATATGCCTCAAGGGAAGATTTGATGGCGCTGTTGTCAGCGCAGTGGTAATGGATGTTTTTTAAATTATCGAGCAGCTCTTTTTTGTCCTTTGCGTATGCTGCTAACCGTATTTTTGTAAACGCCCCTTTGAACGCAGGGTCGTTCTTGGCGATAAAGGCAGATAACCGGGAAACTGCATCAGCGAACCATAATTTGTCATTCACAGGGTTGGCGACGCCCAGGCCCAGCTTGTCCATCCCTTTGCAGATCGCTTGGAAGCACTCATCAGGTAACTCTTGGTTGGGGCTCGTCTTGGCGGTGTCTGTGCATGCCAATGCTGAAGCCATGCTGCAGCTATATACAACAGCTATGGCGAGCAGGAAACACAGCGCTCTTTGAAGTGTTTTCATCTCAATTTTGGCGCATGGTGCAGCCAGCGTAAAAGGCGGCATGCGCCATCTCCTTGTTGGATTGGCTAAAAACGGGCCAAATGCTTTAAGCCCCCGCCTGGCATGGCATGGCGGATGCGCTTTGCCAAAGCTGCTATGCTTGGGAATGCCGCGGGCTGTAGCAACCAAGTCATAGCCACAGCGGCAAGAATGGCAGGGAGCTGCATTGTAAATCAGCTGTAAACGAGTTGATTGCAAGTGATTATGTAATTGTAATAGCGAAGCAATCAACAGTTAACTGAGCACATTATAGTTATTTAGGAATAAATTGTCAATTGTAATCTAGATTTAATAATGTAAAAGTTTGCTTTTATGGCTACAAATCCCATACAATCAGATAAAAGCCGCAAGTGCTTTTATATCACAATTGTTCATTTGTATATGAAAACGAAAACAGAGATATGATATCTTGGTTTGTAAATATTAATAGGCAAATTGAGAAAAACCACTAAAAAGGAAGTGTATATTTATTCTTCTGTATTGTATAATGGGTTTAAAACCCTCGCCTTCCAGGCGAAACCTATCTTTATAAAGCTTGTTTGCCAACAACTTTCAGCATATCTTTTCTCTTTACATGCGCTTGGCCCCTGCCCTTGGAAAGGGAAGCGGGATTCTTTCATGGGGGGCGTGGCGGGGCAAGGTTCTCTGTTCTTTTGGGGGCTATGGGCAGCCCATAGCGATTTTTGGGGAGCAAGCATTTGCGGAAAACGTTTGCGAATGCCGTTGCCCATTAATAGAGCTTCGCTCTGCCCTTTTGCCTGTCCCTATCATTCCTCTGCGGGCCAATGCCCTGCCATTCTTTCGTCGCGGCTTATGGACAGAGGCGCATGGAGATTTTTTTTTATGGTTTTGGTTTCGCTGGCTCTTCCATGCGCCTGCCGCTAGCTTGGTTGTTGGAGCATATATTGTATAAGGCAGATGTCCTGCCACATTTGCGTTGCTCTATTGCTTTTGGGGCATTGCAGCCGCCAGCTTGTTATTTGAGCGTATATCAGGCATTGCGTGCGCATAGTATGCCTTTGCCAATGCAGTGTTTTCTGTTTTAAATGCACGGCTGCCAATCTGCTTGCTTATCCAATATTCCATCCATGCTTTCTACGCTGCCATTTTTCCATCTCCAAGGTTTTTGAATGCAATGCCTGGGCCATAGCCCCCGCATTTTACCGCAAGGGCATGCAACACTGGCAGCAGCATGCGCATAAGCTCAACCATCGGCCTGCTTGCGCCTCGACGGGTTTTGCCCCCTTTCCTTGTAATGCCTGTACAGCGCCTTAAAGCCCGGGCCCCGTCTTTTCATGGGCTCCACCGCGGTCCACAGGGCTTTGCGCAAGCCGGCCCGGACCCTCTTTGATATCCGGGTTTCCCCCCTTGTGCTTGCCCGAACCCTCCTCCCCCAGGCTGGTCCCCGCAATCCGCTCTATTTGCCTTGGCGGCAAAGCCCGCCAAGTTGGCCGCCTCGCCCGCTGTGGCGACCCCAAGCCCCTTTGCTGCAAGGATAAAGCGGCTGCAAGGGCGCTGCCCAAGCGCGGCTTCATCCTGGCCAATATCTGCGCCCCGCCCTTGTTTGCCAGTGCCAGACCTCCGGCCATCAGCGAAATCCCGAAGGGAGCCCCGCTCCTGGCATGTTTTGAGCCGGTGGGCACGCCTGCCGCTTCAACAAGCCTTTCAGCTTTCCCCAATAAGGTGCTTTAGGCGGCTTCCAGCCGCACAACCTGAACCCGCCGCCTTCCAGGCGGCTGGTTCAGGTCAAAACAATTGAAAAAATGTAGCTTAATTCCTTAATGGTAATTTAATCAAAGCCCATGTTGACAATGCATAACAGATTTAGTATAGTGTACATATTGTTAGCAGCCACAACGATAGAGTGCTAATAATACACAAATTCGATATTCAAAATAGGAGGCGAACAATGTACAATTTGTTGCCAAGAAGCGCAAGAGACTACGGCATGTACAACTTTTTCAGCAATTTCCCCACTTTTCCCGCTATTAGCGGCCAACATAGCTTTAGGGCGGTTTTCAAAATTGACGTGGAAGAGAAGGATGATGGCTATACTATCACTGCTGAGCTGCCCGGGGCAGCGAAAGAAGATGTGTCTGTAGAGTTTATCGAGGGGAAAATGAAGATCTCCTTTGAAAAGACTGAAGAAGCAAACACAGAGAACGAACAGAAGAATTATATCCACAGGGAAAGGCGCACAGCTTCTATGTACAGGGTTGTGCACTTGCCAGCAATGGATCCCCAAGGCGCGAAAGCGGCATTGGCTGAAGGAGTGCTGACGGTCACCGTGCCAAAGAGGCAAGACAGCAAACAGGGAAACTCAATACCTATCGAATAGAAATAGGCCAACAGCCGAACTAAAAAAGCCGCCAAACCAGGCGGCTTTTTTAGTTCGGCTGTGTCAGCCATTATCTTTGATTTTTTTTGCGATCACGGCGCAGTACAGCGCAGACAACGCGCTAAAAGCAACAGTCGCATGCAGAGCCAAGTTGGTCGCATCCCCAGTTTTCGGGTTGTTTGACCTTTTGGTTGCGCAAAGCCCGAAGTATCCGGTGTCGCGGATTGCAAACCTTGCAGAGTTGCTTGCAACAGAGGCTGCAGCAAGCTTTTCTCCTTCGGCGCTTCCGCCTCCAGCCACAAGAACCACGTCTTTATACCCAGAGATGCCTTCGTATGGTACTGTCAAAGTCCCAGATCCCCTGAGTGTGTAGTTGACCAGCCCCAAACCATTGGGGATGCCCCTCCCGCCCCTTGGGTCTTCAGTTGCGACTACATATTGGCGCAAATTGATGCTGAATGCCTTGAGCAAGTTTTGGGATCCCGCAAAGCTCCTGGTCCTAGAATAGTAGGTTTGTGCTGATCCGCGGGCACTGGGCTCTTGGGAGGCGTTGGAGGTGTCCACATATAATATAACATTCCAAGGAATGCCAGTGATTGTAAAACCGTTGTAAGTATGGTTGATATTAGCCGCCTGCTCTTTTGCGTCCTCAAAGGTGGCCAAGACGCTTTTGCTGACAAGGCTGTAGTTTTGCTTGGATATGGACTTGTAAGCCTCTTCAGCCAGCAGAAGGTTGAAAAAATCGTTGTTGCCGATGCTTCGCCCCAATTCGCCTACAGCATTATGGAATTCTTGGACATCGCTAGGCAATGCGCCTGCGGGCGCCTCTGTGTCCCTGTAGCCTCCGCCAATCCAAGTGTCGCGTCTTGGCTGGCGGCCTGAAGATGGGGATGCCAAGCCTAGGGCTATAAGAAAAGCTAGGAGTATGGTTAGAAGTTTTCTGTCCATCACATCTTGGCGCGCCGATATCCCGCCTTAAAAACAGCGGCGTAAATGCGCTTCCTCCTTAATTGGGGCATATGGGGGGATGCTTGAAAGCTCCCGTATCCAAGCCGCCGCCCTTTAGCCACAAAATACACTTCGTTATTCTCGCTCCGTTTTTTAATATGCCCAAGCGTGATGCTCCAAAGAGCCTTGCGCCTGGTTTTTAGCGTAAACCCAGCATTTGGCCAATCCATAGCAGGGCAGAGAATGCGGGCTGGGCTTGTCTAATGCCAGCCACGTTATACTATTATTCACAATTCTAGGCAATATACATACTAAGTGGGATAAATCGATACACTTTTTCCCTTAATGGTATTTTATATCACATTTGTGATCGACAAAAGTCGAAATTGGATTTCAAGGTTAAGGGATGATGATAATTCTACATAGTTTTCGATTAAAAACCAATGTTTGCCCAAAACCGCCAAGGTTCGATAGCATCAGATTTGGCTATGATCTGATTCATTTAAAAAAATGATGTCCGGTCTTCAATAAAAGAATAGTAGCAGCCCCTGCCAATTATAATATGGTCGACCAGTTTGATGCCCAGCAGGTTACCCGATTCAATGAGCCTGGAAGTAGTTGCCTTGTCTTCTTCGCTGGGGGCAGGATGCCCGCTGGGGTGGTTGTGGGCAATGAAGATAGAGTGCGCCCCCCTTAGGACAGCTTTCCTGAAAACTTCCCTTGGATGGGCGAAAGAAGCGTCAATCGACCCCAAAGACACATCATACACCAGTGTCGGCCTCTTTTTGGAATCCAGGCACGCAGCTTTGAAGGCTTCTTGCCTATAGCCGATGAATAAAGGGGAGAATAGCCTGAATGCGTCTTTTGGGCATGTGATGGCTAGGGGCAGCCCGCATGTTACAGCCCTTTGGCCCAGCGCCATGCCGGCAAGCAGGGATCTAGCCCCGCTCGAACGGATGCCCGCAGCTGTGGATATTTCTTTTGCCGAGCTTGATGCGATAGCTGCGACATTCCCGAACTTTTCCAGCAATGCCGCCCCCTTTTCCCCGCCCATAGTCTTCTCCCTGATTGCAAGCCCGAGAAGCGCCTTGTCCGTCAACGCGGCCAAGCTGTCATTGTCGATAATGTCATCGTAGTTGTTATTGCCTGCCGCCAGCAGGCTGTAGTCCAAATTCATCTTTTAGGCTCCTATAGATCTGGTTTGCGGGAAAGCCCATGACATTGTAGTAATCGCCGCAAATGCCCTTGATGTATCTGGCGGCTACCCCCTGTATGCCGTATGCCCCGGCCATGTCGTAAATCTCGTCCCTGGCTACATAGCCGGCAATTTCGCCCCTGTCCATATTGTCGAACTCGACTATAGTTTCGGCGCAAAAAGACACTTCTTTGGAGGCATGGCCAACATCGCCCACAACAGCGCTCGCCATATAGACACCGCTTAAAACTGTATGGGGCGAAGAGCAATATGCCTCAAGCATCATTTGCGCCTCCTGCGCATTGGCAGGTTTTCCAAAAACCTTGCCCCCCAAAGACACAACAGTGTCGATGCCCAGCACGACAACCGCGCCGCCATCCCTCAAGCCCGCCAAGCCGATCTTGGTTTCCAGCACATTCATGGCTTTTGATTTTGCGATGTTGACTACGTTTGCGGAAGGGCTTGCCTCCCAGTCCCAAACTTCCTCGGCATCGCTGGCTACTAGCGCATAAGGCAAACCAAGCAGATCCACCAGTTGCGCCCTCCGTGGCGATTTTGACGCCAAAATGATTGTCATGTTTTGACTTCCCATAAGCCTTATAGCCTCCAGCTTCTTTTTTCCCTTTAATTTTATCCTAAATAAGCCCCAAATTTTTACCCGACCTATTATTTAATTTGCAAATAGCCCCAAATCCTGCTTTCAAGAGGGAATATTGGATTTAATTTCGAAAGGCAGCAAATATGGTCAATAGCCCTTTTTTTAATAATGGAAACCAAAAAACGCTTAAATATACCAAAACAATCACAAACACAACCTTGGCAAATAGAATAGTAGAAAACAACCCATGAAAATTAGCTTGGCAGTTAACCCTTGACTTGGCATATTTAAGGGATATAATTCTTCATGGGAAAAGCATTATTGCATGCTATGTATACCGCACAAGATTTCTGGAGGCAAAATGCCAGTAACTTTAGTAATAGTCGAATCGCCAGCGAAAGCCAAAACGATTGAAAAGTACCTGCCCTCTGGCTGCAAAGTGGCAGCGACAATGGGCCATGTGATAGACCTTCCGGCTAGCAAGCTGGGCATAGACATAGAGGAAGGCTACAAACCTGATTATAAGCCGATCAAAGGCAAAGCCACTGTGCTCAAGGCATTGAAGTCCGAAAGCAAAAAAGCAGATGAGGTTATCCTTGCTACAGACCCCGACCGGGAGGGGGAGGCCATATCCTACCATTTGGCAAATTACCTCGGGCTGAGCCTTGAGGACCATAACCGGATCGAGTTCCACGAAATTACCCCCGCTGCAATCAGCGAAGCCATGAACGCAAAGCGGAAAGTCAACCAAAACTTGGTTGACGCCCAACAAGCAAGGCGCATCCTTGATAGGCTGGTAGGCTACCAAATAAGCCCGGTCCTGTGGAGGAAAGTCATGCGCGGCTTAAGCGCAGGCCGTGTCCAATCTGTCGCTATCCGGATGATAGTTGACAGGGAGAATGAAATTAGGGCATTTATCCCCGAAGAGTATTGGAACCTTTCCAGCATTCTCAAATCGCAGTCTTCCCCAACCCCCTTTGAGGCAAGGCTCACGAAAATCTCGGGAAAAAAAGCGGAGATAAAAAATAAAGAGGAAGCCGCAGAAATAGTTGCCGCGCTAAACACGCAGCAATACACTGTGGGCAATGTCAGGATATCCACCAGGCGCCGCAAGCCTGCAGCCCCATTTATTACGAGCACTTTGCAACAGGACGCTTACCAAAAGCTCCATTTCACCACCAGGCGCACTATGGCCCTCGCCCAACAGCTATATGAGGGCATAGACGTGCCGGGCCAAGGCACAATAGGGCTCATAACATACATGAGGACAGATTCGACCAGGGTGGCAGAGGTAGCCCAAGAGGTAGCCAAAGCGATCATAACCCGGGATTTCGGGAAGGAATACGTTGGCAAAGGGGTCGAGGGCAAAAAGCGCCAAGCTTCCCAAGATGCCCACGAAGCCATCCGCCCAACAGACTTGGAGCTGTCCCCTGAAAAACTCGAGAAGGTGCTCTCAAAAGACCTGCTAAAGGTCTATACGCTTATTTACAAACGTTTTATGGCATCCCGGATGTCAGATGCTGTTTACGACACCATTGGCGCAGACATCTCTTGCGGCAAGCTGACCTTGCGGGCATCAGGCTCAAAGCTGAAATTTGCCGGGTTTTTGAAGATGTATGACGCTGACGAGACTGCAGAGGCAGACTCGGAGCTTCCTTTGCTGGAAAAGGGCGAATCCCTTGAATTAGTAAAAGTCAACGCCGAGCAAAAATTCACACAGCCGCCGCCGCGCTACACTGAGGGCAGCTTGGTCAAAGCTCTCGAAGAAGGGGCGATCGGCAGGCCGAGCACATACTCTCCAATCATATCAACCATCATGAACCGCAACTACGTCATCCAGGAGGACAAAAAGTTCATGCCCACAGACTTGGGGGAGGCAGTGGTCAAGTTAATGGTGGAAAACTTCGAGTCGATTGTCGACTTGGGCTTCACTTCCATTATGGAGCGCCAGCTGGACAAGATAGCTGACGGGGAAGAGAACTGGGTTGAAGTCGTTGACGGCTTCTACCACGGCCTAAAGGAAGACCTTGACAAGGCTGACGCTATCGAGCGGGTCAAGCTCCCTGTAAGGGAAACCGGCGAGATTTGCGAGAAGTGCGGCAAGAACATGGTTATCAAGTATGGCAGGTTCGGCCAGTTCCTGGCATGCCCAGGTTTTCCTGAGTGCACCAACGCTAAAGCTCTCACAGTAAAAATTGATGCCAAATGCCCTCTTTGCGGAGGGGATGTGGTGCAGCGCAAGTCAAAAAAGGGAAGGTCTTTTTTCGGATGCAAGAACTATCCTGACTGCAATTTTGTCTCTTGGCAACAACCTACAAACAACAAGTGCCCCAAATGCGGCCAAATCCTGTATGTCAAAGGCAAAGACAAGGGGCTATACTGCCAAAACAAAGAGTGCGGCTACACTGAGGAAGAAGCTTCCTAAGCCAAGCTTTGGAATAAAAAAAACGGGCATGCGGCGCCATGCCCGTTTTTGAATCCAAACAGTAGCTTAAAAAGCTTCCCTTGGTATTGATAAAAACTCCTCCAAGCTTCTCCAGCCTTCATTGACATATTGGAAAGCCAACTCTTCGCCTATATACCTGAAATGCCATGGCTCATACATATATTCGGTCAAGGCAATGTTTTCCCTAGTGTACCTGAGTATATAGCCATACCTGTGGCTATTGGCTAAAAGCCATTTAAATGCCTGGGTCTGCTCAAACTCCACTGTGAGATGGCCCTCGACGATTTCATTGCATGTCAAATCAGCTGCGTATCCAAGCTGGTGCTCGCTATGGCCTGGGGGTGCGCTTGCGTTTTGGTTTGCCCCGGAACTAGCTACCGCCCTGTCGTACAGAGAGCTTTGCAGCGAGAATGACCTGAACCCCGATGACAGGTACATTTTCACGCCCTCATCTTTAGCGTCAGCGATCATCTGCATCAAAGCTTCTCCTGCCCGGGCTTCAATCTCCTTGCCGTTCACATTGGTGGTCATCGCCGGCCTTGCATTGATATCTAGCTTGGACGTGTATTTGTTGACAAGAGCCGAAGGGCCCAGGCTGGTGTAGTCTTGCCTCTTGATTGTGTAAGTAAAAGCCTTGCGGATTCCATAATAGCCTACCAAGACTTCGATTGTGCCCGGCAAGCCGCCGCTTGCAGGTATTACCACGCTTCCCGGCTGCAGATTGGGCAAATAGAAGCTGGGTTCGATAGTGACCTCGCTTGTTCTAAATGGCTCGACAGGCTCCCCGCGGGAGCCTGTGCCGTATATGACAGCGACAAAAGACAACACGCTGCCTTCAAGGGCGCTGTCTGTGTTGTTGAGGGCAATTATTTCTATATGCTCTATATTTGCTATCAAAGCCGAATTTGACATCAAGTGCTCCTGTGCTGAGGAATAGTCTGCCCCGATGTTCGCCGCAGCGTTGTTCCCTAGATCCCCTTCCAGTGTCTGGTGGATCCAGACGCCAGCCATGATTGCCATAAATAAAAGGCTTAAAATAACAATGTAACTGGCATTGTTTCTCTTTTTCCTTCTTTTAGCGCTTGGCTTGCTTAATTTCTTTTTTTTCATATATAGCCTATAGCCTTTCAAATGGTGATACGATCCAATTGTAGCATTTAAAAAAGCAGAAATAGCTTTGTTAAATGTTTTAAAATCGTATTTTAACAAAACATGCCGAGAATTCCCCGCCTCAAATCCCCCAGCGGGATCAGGTGGCGGAACCGGCAATACTTTCGGTTTGCGTACCTGGCCTTTTTGCAATAGTTGATAACATAGAACCAGTCGAAAGAATAGAGGAGTTGTTCTATTGTGGAATTAGACAATAATGCCCACCCAGTCTTCTTTTTGCATTCTCATTTTGTCCTGGCTGTAAAATATAGGCGTGAAGTCTCTGATGAAGCGGTTTCCAATCGGGCAAGGCAGATATTTTCTTATATCGCCCCAAATTACAATATAACACTCATGGAATGGAACCATGGCCCAGGCCATGTCCATATCCAGTTCAAGGCGCATCCCAAGACAGCAATCAGCAAGTTCATCAATGCCTGTAAGAGCGCAATCACCAGGCATATCAAAAAAGATTTTCCCGATATAAGGAGCCGTTTATGGAAAGAATCCTTTTGGAGCCAGAGCTTCTGCCTGGTCACTGCCGGAGGGGCGCCAATGTCGGTCATGGAAGATTACATAGAAAGCCAAGGGGAGAAGCCGCGAACAAAGCATACAAATTCCGGATATGTCCCGATGCAGGGCAGTCCTTGCTGCTAGCAAAGACCTTCAGCCGCGCCCGGTTCTTATACAACAAGATGTTTTGCTGGAAGACCAGCCCCTGCCATGAGATTGGAAAAGCCCTCGTCGCCGCTCCTGCAAAGTGCAAGCCGGAATTCGAATGGCTCAAAGAGGTTGCAGCCTCGCCCTTGCCAACGCCCAACTGAGCCTCGATGCCGCCTGCCGGAACTTCTTTTAGCAGCCAGAAAACCAGGTGCCCAAGTTCAAGTGCAAAAAAGCCTGGCTGGAAATCCTGCACAGCCAATTGTGCCAACAACATCCGGTTCGAGGGCGGCTTCCTTGTGTTGCCAAAGTTTAGAGGATGTTTAGTATCTCCTCAAAAGAACTGAAATGAATGACAAAACAAACATTTGGCAAAATGTGCTCAAGCGCCTTTCGCAAACCTTCCACAGCCTCCAGCAATTGTCGGCCCATCCGAATGATCTTTCAACAATCCATCTTTTGGGAAGGACTATGAACATACGGGCCTCGTTGCGTCTGGCAATCTCGACTTTCGCGTCAACCAGCCCTTTTATCGCTTTTGCAAAGCTCTCTCCACTATAAGCGCTGCCGGCAAAAACAGTCTCGACGCTCTCGTATTTGCCGGAATTAATTGCAGCCAGCTCTATTGCCCCATCCCTGTCCGTAAAATCTGCTGTCGAGGCATGTATGCCATGGGGCAGCCCTAAAATGTCAACCGCCAAGCGCACTTTCGCCCCTGATATTTTTTTTCCCCGCATCATAGCCTTTCTCGCTTGCTGTGAATGCTTTTTTAATGCTTTTTGAGTCGATGGCCAGCATCGACGGGCCAGGGCTTCTCCCGTTTATGATCCGCTCTGGCATAGCTAGCTCTTCTAGAACTTCCTCAAAAGTGCTGCGCTCATCATGTCCTGTGTAGTTTTTTTTGCCCCATTTTCGATAATGGCAGTAAACAACCTCCCATTTTGGAAAGTCGTGGGGCAATGCCCTCCATCTGCACCCTTCGCGCAAAACATATAGTATTGCGCAAAAAATATGTGTATGGCCGTGTTGCTTTGGCGGCTGACTCTAAAAAGGGCTGATAATCCCGAATTGGCCTTTAGTTATATCGCTTGGATATTTATTTCTCATATAATGGTAAACAGCCTTTTAAGCGTTATTCTACCATTTATCGACATTTATGGACATATTAAACAGCCTCTTAGGAAAATCAAAATCAAGCAAAATCGTCCCATACCGCCAAGCTATAGGCTGAAATCCTTCACGATAATCCAATCCGCATCCGGCAAGCATTATGTGCCTGTCCTGTTTGAACACGAGGCGCAGATCCGCCAAATTGAGCCGGGTGGTGCCCTAGGGGCCACAGTGGATTGCCGATGCCGCCTTTTCCATAAGCCGCTATTTCAAAAACAGGGTCTAAGTTGTCTGTTATATTCAAATAATATATACTCAAGCTCTCGCTGTGTTTTCGGCTTTAGTTGGTGTTCCCCTGCCTCAAAGCTTCTCTTCCAACATGCCTTCAGATTCAACTAAAATGTTGCAGAGTTTTTGGATTGTGTCTTCATCAGCGTTCCACATGCCGCGCTGTATAGCCTCAAGCAGCCGCTCAGTGATCGCATACATTGCCCATGGATTGGCTTCATTGATCCAATCGCGCATTTCTTCGTCAAACACGAAGTTTTTCGTGATTTCATCGTACATCCAATCCTGGATATTATCGCTAGTCGCGTCCCAGCCGAAGACATAGTCGACCATTGAGGAGATTTCCTGGGCGCCTTTGTATCCATGCCTTTTCAAGCCTTCCCGCCATTTTGGGTTGTTTATGCGCGAGCGCATGACCCGGGCAGTCTCTTCTTGCAGTGTCACAGTTTGCACATGTTCCATATCGGAGCTGTCAGACGCGTAGGAGTTTGGCTTTTGCCCGCTTGATGACCGTACTGCGGCGATAAGCCCGCCACGGTAGATGAAGTCGTCATCTGTGTCAAACATGTCAAGCTCGACAGAAGAGATGTTGTTTATGGTCACCGTTGTCTTGGAAAGGCAATTGCGCAGCTCGTCCTGGAACAATTCACCATGCAGCTTCCGGCCGTATGCATGGGCGCTCCACCTGATATATATATTTGCCAAATCCTCTGGGCTGCTCCATTGTTTGCTGTTTATCAGAATATCTACACCTGCCCCGTAGCCGCCTGGAGGGCATCCGAATATTCTTGCATGAGCGCGCTCATACGCCTGCTCATGGTCTTTGCCCTCTGCTATCATGCGCTCCATTTCCTCGTCGATATGCTTGCGCACGTAGTTTTGGCTATGGGGCTCGTCAAGCGCAGCAACCAAGTTTACAGCGTCCTCAAGCCGTTCGATCATATTTGGAAACATGTCGCGGAACAACCCAGTTATTCGCAGAACAACGTCAATGCGCGGCCGCCCCAGCTCATCGAGGCCAATAGCCTCCATGCCGATAACCCTGTCGGTATTGCCTAGCCAAACAGGCCTGGCTCCTAAGAGATACAGCGCCTCAGCCAAATCCTCGCCGCTTGTCTTCAATGTGTTGCCGCCATAGATCACTGTCGCAACAGACTCCGGGTAAACCCCTGAGGCCTCGAGCTCGCGCTCCAGCATTTGCTTGGCGCATTGCGCCCCGACAAGCCATGCGGTCCGCGACGGCATGGCGCCAGGGTCCATCGCATAGAAATTGCGCCCTGTCGGAAGTATCGAAGCGTTTCCGCGGCTTGGGTTCCCAGAAGGGCCTGGAGGTATGAAACCGCCATTTGCGCCTGAAGCAAAGTTGCCTAATTCATCTCCCATGCGGCGCAAATCCCTGGCTATTTGACCACAGACGTACATGAGGCACTCGGCCAGCTTGCCCCTCGGCGCCAGCTCGCGCGCAGCGTCGACATCGAAATTTTTTTCCAAAAGCGCCGCGAAGATTTGCCTTCCCTCTTCATCGACATCCTCCAATAGCATGCGCTTTGTCCTCCCATTTGGCAGAACATCCCTAGCGTTCTCAATCAGGTCGTCCAAGTCCAAGCCGCGCATTTCACATATTGCCTCCCGCAAAGAAGGGACAATCCCGTTCTTTACGCGCACAAGCAGCCTGCATAGGTTGGAGAACAGCTCCCCTTCTGGCACTTGGCCCAGAATATGAAGCCCGTCGCGCACCTGGGACTCCTTTATCCGGCTTATCCACAAATGCAGCTTCTCGATAAAATCATCCATGCCGCCGCTTTCTTCCGAGGGCATCTCCAAGATGCCAAGGTCCTGGTCGAGGTTTAGCTTGCAGGCAAGCTCCCATATTTGCCCATACAGCACCGGAAGGTTCTGCGGCGCGGCATTGCGCGCATGGTAGTAATCCTCAATAAGCTCATCCATCTCAGCCAGCTCGCCATATGTCCCGCCTTCAACCATCGAAGGAACCATATGCCCAATGAGGGCGGCATAGCTTCGCCGCTTGGCTTGCATCCCTTCGCCGGTGACGGCCACGTTGTACACATAGAGGTGGGGCAGCGCCCCTATCGACAAATCCGGGTAGCAAGCGTCTGAAAGCCCGATCTCTTTACCAGGAAGCCATTCAAGTGTCCCATGGGTGCCCACGTGCACAATAGCGTCAGCTTTGAATACATGCTCTATCCACTTGTAGAAGGCGATGTATTGGTGGGGGCATACGATATCAGTGCTGTGGTAGCTCTCCTCGGCTTTTTCCTCATGGGCGCGTGGCGGTTGCAAACCAATGAACACGTTGCCATTTAGTATGCCAGGTATTAGCAATTTGCCATCGGCAGCCATAAATGTTCCGGGCGCCTCCCCCCAATCATCTGTCATCTTGGCTTGGACACCCGCATCGAAAGAGCTAAACCAGCTCTCATACAAGCTTTCGCCAACCGTGTCGCAAGCAAGCTCAAGCATTTTTTCCTCTGGCAGCCAACGCCCGTCATTTGTCAGCCCGTCAATAATCCGCTCGATAATGTCCTTGCCATCCTCAAAAGGAGACTGCATATAAATGCCCTCTTTCTCGAGCTGGCTAAGCATGTTGTAAACCGAGGCTGGCGTGTCCAGCTGGTGGGCGCAGCCTATGGTGTCGTTTCGCGGCGGCGAGTTGTGGAGGATTACAGCAATTTTTTTCTCTGCGGGCGGGATTTTGTGCAAACGCGCCCAGTTGCAAGCCAGCCTGCTGATTTTCTCTATGCGTTCGGGGATTGGCATGCAAATGCTGCGCATGCCGTAGGGAGTCTGTTCCACTTCTTTGACACTTATCGGAAAGGTAATAATTTGGCCGTCATATTCCGGCTCATACACGCAAACCCCCAACATCATCGCATCGATGCCGCGCAAGGAGCTTTTCCACTGCTCATAGTCATACCAGGTATGCATCGCTTTCAAGACGGGCACTGATGTCAATTCGAAAACGCTCTGCTCGACTCTCGGGGCACTGCCGTCGGAAGGGCTGGAGAGCACGCTGGCGGAAAAGCCTATAGTGTTGATTATCGCGTCTATTGCAGGTTTGCCTCCATCAGTAAAGTAATGGCGCAAGGCTTCGTCGAAATCGAGGGCGCCGGCAGATCCTGAGGGGGCAAGGTTGGTCACGAGCACGACAGGTTGCGCGCCAATGGAAAGCAGCGTGTCGTGCAGCATATCTATTGCCCCCATGTCATTTTTGCGCAGCTGGCTTTCATGGACAAGCACGCCGATCCGGGGGCTGGAGGCTGCCCTGGCAGCTTTCAAATAATCATCCTCATTTGAGACGGGCCCTGCCGGCTCATATAGGCATTGCCATTTTGAAAAAACTGGACCAGGCGCTTCAAATGGCGCATTAGTGAATTCAGCGGCGATATAAAGCGCCATTGACACATAATTCTCGACTCCCCCAGCCTTTATGTAGCTGTCAATTAACGCATACTGCAATGGGCTGATGCCCATATCCCCCATCAGCTCCGACATTTCCTGCTCGACGCCGCATAGAATGAACATTTTCTTTGTGCCCGAAAGGGTTTTAAGCAGCTTGTCGAAGAAATTGACATAGGTTAGGCTGCCATGGATGTCAATCATGAGCAAGTCGCTTTCAAGCGAGGCTTGTATAAATTCGCCATATAGCTCGTCGCTTTGGCCAATCTCTGTGCATTCAAAATACTTCAAATCAAAAGCGCCGGGATGCATGCTTGCCAATTGTTCGCTGAATTCGCCGAAAAATGCGGCATCAACAGACATCTGCGCTAAATACACTATTCGTGTCATTAAAAACAACTCCTTTATTGTTTAGCCGCCATTCCTTTAAGGAAAAAAGGCGTGTTGGCCAAAAGGGATTTTTAGCTCTTGGGCATACTGTATTTCTTAGCTGGCATACCTGTGCTATCGCAGGAGACGCATTTTTTTACCCGCTTTCCTTTGCCTTGCGATTACTCGGCAAGGGGATGGTAGTGGAAAGGCTCACGCCCCGGAAAAAGGCCGGGATGGAATATTGCAGCCAAATCCAGCACTTGGTCGGCAAGCTGGTCTGTAAAGTACCAGTATCCCACATGGAATTGCCAAATCTTTTTGTCGACAACCACTTGGGAATCCTCCAGCACAGGCACCATCGCCAATAGCGCATTGTAGTTGGCGACAGAGTTTTCGTTCATTGACAAAATCCATAAATCAGCGTTGGCCAAGGTGTCGAAAAACTCCTCAAAGCTTAGCTGCCCCGGGGTTTCGTGCAAGAACTCGCCACCGGCAGCGCGGACCTGGTTAGCCACAAAAGAGTCTGGCCCGGAAACATAGACAGTGCCTTGGTAAATCGAGCCATAAGCGATTTTTGGCTTGTCCACAACATTGGCAATAACCGCGTTCATTTCATCGAGTTTGGCAAATTGCTCGCTAACGTACTTGACCGCCTCATCGTCTATGCCAAAAAATGGCGCGAAAAAAAGCTGCCATTCCATGCGCCCCTCATGTCTTGCCTCCATGTACTCGTTGTTTACGGCATAAGGAATGCCAAGGCTCTCAAGCATTGCAATAAGCTCTGTTAGGGCTGATGTGCCTGTATACACAAACACCAAATCTGGGTTAATAAGCTGCATAAGCTCGTAATCTGGGGCGCTCCAGCTTCCAAGATACTTGATGTCGCAGCCGGATTCAGCAATGTCTTTATCCATTTCCGGATTTGTGCCTTGCGCGCTGGTTATGCCAGCCACACAATCCCAAACATCGAAAGGCGCTATCATCCCGACATGCGTTGTAGAGCCAAACACAGCTTTTTGCAAGGGGATTGCCAGTACTGTCATATCCTCATAGCCGGAAGGCGCTTCCTGCCCTCTCGGCACAAGCAAAAACTTCTGGTTTTCCGCGTCAGTAACGATTTTGACGCCATTCTCCAAATATTCTACCGAAAACCCCGTGGCGTATTTTAGCTCCATAAATGAGCTTTCAGGAGCGCGCCCATCCCCCTCCGGCTTTGCGCTGCCGCTTCCTGTGTTGTTGCATGCTGCGATTAGCGCAAAAGCGAAGATTGCGGCAGCGGCAAACACTGCTTGGTGTTTCTTTTTCATTATGATTTCTCTCCTTGTGTTTGATTGCCTGTCCGTTTGGTAAAAATAAACTGGTTTGAATACGGCAGCCACGCTGCCACAAAAAAGAAACACGCCTCTAACTGGGCTTAGAGGCGTGTTTGCCATGACACGTTATCCATCACGCTACCTCCTCTATCACTCGTAGAATCAGATTTGCACAAAAACAGTTGGGTCTTCTGGCTCAGTTTCATCATCTGCCCAGCCTTCCCAGGACAAACCCAGTGGCATTTTAGGCAGACTCCACTTTACAGCGGCGGGACCGCGTGGGATTTTCACCCAACTTCTCAGGAAATGAAAGGCAAAGCCTATCATTTATCAACTGTCTTTTATAAGTATTGTTATTAAATTGTGATTGTTGTTGAATATTGTCAATATAGCATAGCATATGCGAGCCGCAACGGTCAATGAGTCTTGCCGTTAATAAATGAAGTTTAAGTTGCGTTTCATACCCCCACAAGGCCTTTGGCTTAACCGCCCCTATAAAAATGCCTTAGGATTTGCAGTTCATTTTTAAAACACCTCAAAAATTGCGCTGCAAAACATCCCACATGCCAGGCAATATCACCTAGCGGTACGCGTTGTAGTGTTAAAGGCTGCCTTTCCGTATATAGGCTGGGAAGCCTTGCCATAGGTTTTGGAATTAGCTTGGATGGCTAAAATTCCCCCTAAATAAAACCATTTAAATCAAAAGCACAAATACTTTGAAGTATTGTCACTCATTTTAGACTCCATGGTATAATTAAGATAAGTTAAAATTTACCTTCAAACAAGGAGAAGAAATGGGTATTTGGGGAATGGCTGTACATAAAGTAAAATCAGTGGCGGCAAGGGCAAAATCAAGGGCGGCAAGCCTCGTGGCTACCCTGAAGATAAAAGGGGAGGTTTCCAGCGCCCAAGAGTCTTTGAAAGCCCAATATACGGTGTTGGGGGCAAAATACTATTCCTTGCATGCCCAAAACCCAGACCCTGCGCTTGAAAGCATATGCGCTGCAATTGACGGCATTAATAGCCAAATCGAGGCATGGGAAAGAGAAATTGCCACACTGGGATCAATCGGAGAGTGCCCCCAGTGCGCGGCGAAAATCCAAAAAGGCTCTGTGTTCTGCGAAGTGTGCGGACTTCGGCTGTCAGGGGCGCAACCATCCCAAAGCAGGCTGTGCCCATCATGCGGCGGGCAAGTGTCGCCGGATGCCATGTTCTGCAAAAGCTGCGGCAGCAAGCTTCCCCATGGGCTTGGCGGCACAGTTCTTGGGCAGCCTGCTGAAGTAGAAGAGAGTGGACAGGAGCAATTTGAACCAGAAGACCAAGAAGCTGTCCAAGGGCAGAAGAGTGGGATAGTATCGGCATTTTCGAAGCTGATATCCTAGCTTTAGCCGTCCTTGGGCAGGGGGCAGTAATGGCAGCAAGCCATAATCAAAAGAAAAAGCCGCTTTAGGGAGCGTGGCGCCCCAAAGCGGCTTTTCAAAATTTCTTAGCAATTTATTGTTCAATCCCAATCAAGCTCCGGATGTATAAATTTGGCAAGGATCTCCAAACCTTCGACAAACCGCGGGCCTGGGCGGGCTATTATATCAGCTTCAGGATCAGTGAACCCAACATAGTACACATTGCCTTCAACAAAAGCTGTGATCGACTCAAATCCTGCTGGCATCACGAAGTAGTCTTGGTCGAAGAGGCAGATGTACACTTCAGGGTCTCTTTCGACAACAACCTCAGCAGATAGCTGGGGCGAGGAGTACTCATACTCGTAAGCAATATTGTCCCCTTTCAACAATCCAAGGGCGTTTCCAAGGATGTCTTTCTTGCTTGAAGAGTATAAATCCATAACATCAAGGAAAACCCTTTTGGAAGGCACGCCTTCAAGCTTTGCTTGGAGCGCGGCCAAATCCCATTCCAGCTTTTCTACCAGAGCCTGCGCTTCGCTATCGTGGCCAGTGATTTTGCCAAACTCCAAAATAGAAGCGTATATGTCATCCACTGTCTCATAGAGGGTCGTGTAAACAGGTATGCCTGCTTGCTCAAGGGCTGCCAAGTGGTCTCCGCCAAACACTCCCGATGTGACAACCAAGTCTGCCCCGAGCTCTATGATGCGCTCAATGTTAGCAGTGCTGCTGTCTCCAACCGTCTCCAAGGCATCTGTTGCCTGGGGGTAGTTGCACCATAAGCTTTTTGCGACAATTTTATCGCCGGCGCCAATGGCGAAAAGCGATTCAGTTGTGTTGGGGCTCATCGAAACGATGTTCATCGGCTCTTTTTCAAAAGTGATGGATATTCCCATGCTGTCTACAACCGTCATGGGGAAAGCTCCTTCTTGTCCCTGGCTACCTTGCTGGCTTGAAGGCTTGGAGCATGCAGCTAGCGCAACAAGCATAATAAGCGCAAGCAGTAGCTTTGGCGTTTTCTTCATTTAAATTCCCTCATTTTCTATATTCTACATGATTCTACTTGCCATGTGCCAAGAGCGCAATTTAATGTTGCGTGGAGTGGCGACTCCACGCAACCCAAGGAGGAGTAAGGAGCGGGGATCCGCCAATATAAAAAGCCTCTCTTATGTAATAGAAAGGCGGAAGCTCAAAAAAGAGACGCTTCCCCCGAAGGCTATGATGCGATGAAAGGTTTTCTGACTTTAAAGGCGGCTAGCAGCAATTGCCTTCCCAATTTCTCAGTGGCGCATGCTTGCCTTATTACAGCAGCGGGGGGCTGTTCCGTATCCAACGGGATTCCCTTTATACATCGACATTCAGGTTAAATTAGCATGATCCAGTGCTCTTGGACATCATAGCATATCAGCTTAAAAAAAACAAGAAAAAAAGAGGGGATGAGAAACGCGCCCTTAAAAAAGGGCGCGGCAAGATAAACATTAAACCACAAAGCGGCAATAACACAGCTAAATTTTTAGGGGAACTATCCGGTTGAGGCTTAGAAACATGGCTTTGGCGAGGGCAAGCCTCTCGTTTTCGTCGGCTTCCCAGCTTTCATCAGCCACAAGCCTTTCAAAGAGCTCTATGATCGTGTAATTATTGGTTAATTCCATCACACTTGACCTACTTCCTTGATAATTCGTCAGCTAGCTCGTAAACTGCGCGGATAACTTCTGGGGTCGCATCCCCTCCGCATAATAGGGGCTTGTTCTGCAAGAAGATGAAGCCGCCTCCGGGAGCGAATGTGTCAAAACACTTTTTCACATAGTCTTTGCACTTCTCAATGCTGCCCATGCGCAGCAAGTCGGCAGTGATCCCTGCCCCAATCGAGCACCAATCGCCGATTTGCTTATGGACTTCAAACGGGTCGTCCTCGTCAAGCATAAAGACTACAGACCCTTGTGGAAGTTGGCGGTAGCGGTCCAGGGTATTGAGGAATTGCCCCTCTCCCTTGATCCAGAACTTGACGCCGGCTTCCATAAACGGCATGCAAGCATCCCTGAAGTCGTTGAAGAAATACTTGTCGAAAAGCGGCGGCGACAAAAAGCACTCGCTATGGTATGTGGCAGAGCCAAGGGGGTGGGGTTTGCCTATGTAATCCTTGACATCATATGGGAAGCTTTTGGTTGCCTTGATCGCAGCGCAAGCTGCGTCAACCAGCTCTGGGCGCCTTCTCAAGTCTGAGAGTGTTGCTGGTATGCCCCTCAAATGGTCAAAGAGGGTATTGAGGTTTGAGCCGAATCTGACCGAGGTAGAGTCGGTCAAATTGAGTATCCCCCTCTCTTCAAATATGTTGTTGGTTATGCGCCTATTTGTGTTTGTGAATACTTTGAAGATTGACGCTGCTTTTTTCAATGACTCGTAAGCCTCGTCGGGACTGTCGACATTCAATGCGGGGAAGTTGCGCTTGACCCATTCGTCAGAAGCGAAATTTTCAAGGTCGTCAATGATTTTCGGGTATTCTTCAGCTGCGATAAAACTCAGCTCTCCTTGGGCGTGCTGCAGGGTCGTGCCGTCCCTGGCAATCACGTAAGACTTTGATCCCAACGTTTCGTGCATGCGGACGGAATGGCTGATGCCCGGGCTCATTGCTATGTAGTCAAGGGGCACATCATCGAGGAAGGCAATATACTCCTCCACAGTCCTGTCAGGGTCGTCGATGACATCAAGGTATGTGCCACCGCGGTATGTGAGGGGCCACATGATGACTTCAGCGCCGACAGGCACCTTTTTTGGCTCTTTGAAGCTGATAGCGTCAACGAAGTTTTGTTTTCGCTGTTCTTTCAAATCAAGGGTTTGATCCATTTGTTTCCCTCCGTTTTTTTATTATGCCGCCATCTATACAATATCGAATCGGCTGTGTAAATTATAACAAATACCAGCGCTATAACAAAATTTTGGACTTTACTAGTAAAAAAAACTTGCACAAGTTGCATATGCATAAAATATAGGCTAATTTAGAATAATAAATCACAAAAATGATTTTATTTTGTTCTAACACTAAAAAACAAAAGGGAATTGTTGCAACTTCCGATATGTATATGTAAAAATAGAACCGGGCAAGGCTCTCAAATTGCTGTTTATATGGACAGAGGGCAATTCTATAGTTACGCTGCTATTGGGCTTGGAAGGCGGAAAAAGAAGGCAAAAAAATTCCACCTGCTGCCAGTGTACTGCAAAATGCTTTTTGGGGGCTATTGGAAAAATTGCGCTCCTGGATAAAGGCAAGCTATTGGCGCCAAGTTGCAGTAATTAATGAAAATCAGGGACAAAACTAAACGGGTATATTGAAGAAAATGCAATTGCCACTGTAACGGAATTATAAGAAGAATAAAAAAAGGAGTTTGCCAAAACGAGCGGCATTATAGACTTTAAAAAAACTCGAAAAAGAATCGGCGCTTTCCAGCTATAGGGATCTAAAAACCGCTTTTGGCTATTCTTACCTTTTGGCACGGCCAATGCCAAAAGCCAAGCCAGTGCCAAAAAGGTTTGTTCGAATTGTGAAGTTTTGGCAATAGGAACCAATGTGAAACCACGAAAGAAAACAATCTTGGCAGTAGTGATGCTTGCCGCTGCCCTCCCAGCATGCGCAAGGCAAAGAAACAACCAACAAACCCTATCAACCCCCCGCTTGCAAGATTGGATAAGGGAAGGCACATACAGCTATGAATATGAGGTGTCAACTGTGTCAGAGTCAAGCTCTATGGAAGCCACAGGCAAAATTGCGGTCCAAGGCGCAAAGATGTCTATTGAGACTAATATAGAAATACAAAATGGCATTTCCTCAAAGAGCAATATCCTCATTGACGGGGATGAGACATACATGATCGACCATGAGGGCAAGATGCTCTACAAGATGGGGAATATGGGATTTGAGATACCATCAGGCATTGTTGTGGATGCCAGCGGCCTGCAAAAGGCAGGGGAGGGCCAAGGCGAATTTGAGGGGGCAAACCTCAGCTACGAGGATTTCGAGGCGGTAGGCGTGAAAATGCGGTTTTATTACGATGGCGCTGATGCTGTGGCGATCGTGTCGGAAATGCAAGGGTATTTGACTACATTGAAAATCAAAAACGCCTCGAACACTGTGCCATCGGGGTCTTTTGACATTCCTGAAGGATACCTGGTTATCGAGTACAATTTTTAGTCAACTCTAAAGCAGACTACAAGTAAAAACCGCTTTAGCCAGCTGTTGGCTTGCTATAAAACCAAATAGCTGCTAAACCACTTTTAAGCGATAGCAGCTATTTTTATTTTCTCAAGTGGCCTATCTGAACAATGACGGGTGCCTGAAGGCCACATTTGACAGGATTTGGTCAAATACGCCCTTCTCGCACCTTTCGCCAACAAAACGCCTGCAATTCCTGCAAGAGGAGCCAAAGTCTCCCGTATCGTTTACAAATGCTTGTATAACCGGGTCGTATTGCGAGCAATTCTCGGCAACGACTTCATATTTGTCACGCATAGCTTTTTACCGCCTTTTACAATAATTCTTACCCATACTTTCCCCAGGGCAGGGCGGCCATATGTGCTGCTATGTCAAATAATGCTGAAAAAAGAGGACAAAATTAATCCCTCCAGGGCCATAAAAGCCCTATCTACCCCAACCCGTCCCAGCTGTCCCCGCCAACCTTCCAATAAAGCCTGGCATCAAGGAAACATATGTAAGACTCATCAGGGTATTTTCCATAAGCCTCCTTGATCGCCTCCCGGTAAACCAAAATCTGGCCCTCGTGCCGCTTGGCGGCATCCGCCAACGCGCTAGCGGCTTGCTCGATCCTGTCGGTCTTGTAGTCTACCAGGAAGGTCTTGCCTTCGTACTCGAAATAGCAATCGATTGTGCCTTGGACAACAATATTCTCCTTTGATGCTGCCCATTCAGCCCTAGCCATTGCAGCCGGCAGCGCCATTATAAAACTGGTTTCCCGGGAAATGCTTTTGGCATTGATAATCTTCTTGCCTAAAAAACCGGACAAAAACCCCGATATCATGCCCAAATCCACAAGCGCATGTTCTTTTTCGCTCAAAACCCCGGATTGCAAAAGCAGATCCAGCTCCCCTTGCAAATCGCCGGCAGCCCAGTTGCCTTTGAAGCGGGCAAAATCCATTTTTTGCAAGAAAGAGTGGGTGGCAGCTCCCCTCTCTGCCGCAAACCTGGCTTGGCCAAATGACGGCGGCTTGGCATTTATCAACCTCTCCCCGAAGCCCAAGGGCTCTGCAGCTCCCAGCGCGCTTGCGGCAACTTTGCTTGGGATGGAGCTGTCAAGCTTGTATTTGTACCCAAAAGCAGGGGCTGTTTGCCCACTGCCACTAAAAGCATCATCATCGGCAGCGCTGCCTCCTTTCTCCCCCCCGTACCCAAAAGCCAGCGGATAAATCCCGCTATCTGCCTCTTGCTCTTCCCAGAAGCTCCAAGGTATCGACTCTCCTTTCGCCGTCATGCCAAATGCCATCTGGATCCAGTCAAGATAGCAGTTTGCCCCTAAAAGGCCATAACTGGTAGGCTCGCCGGCAAGTTTTATGTGGCCAAACCCTTTTTTAGGCATTATCCCGGCAAGCACAAGTTTGTTTTTTGCCCTGGTCATAGCCACGTACAGCAACCGCATCTCCTCTGATTTCAATGCCGCAATGGCGGCGCTCTTGGCTGCGATGCTCATATAGCTCTCATATCGCACCATATTGTCCAAATCCACATTTTCAACACAAATGCCAAGGTCTTTATCAGCAATCACCTTTTGGGTTGTCCGTGTCATATTGAACCGCCTCGAGCAGCTAGCGATTATAGCCACTTCATACTCAAGGCCTTTCGCAGAATGGATCGAAGTGATAACAACAGCATCATCATTATTTCCGACACTCCTATTGCTTGTACGCTGGCCCACAAGCCGCAAATGGGCGAGGAAGCCAGAAATGCCCGCATTTGCCCTTGAAGCCTCATACTCGTCAGCCATGGAAAACAGCTTGTCAATATTTTCTAAACGCCCAGGGGCATCTTCAAGGGCTGACACAAAGGAGGCAAGGCAGATATCTTGGCAAATTAGCCTAGCCAACTGCCCCAAACCCATATGCCGGGAATAGAGCCTGTAGCGCGCTATTGCTTCGTAAAGCGCTTGCAGCCGCTTCCTTAAATCCGCCATTTCCCCTTTGATGGCATAAAACCTGCAGCAATCAGTGAACTTCGCCGCCTGGGGCAGAGAGGCCCTGATCCTGATTGAGTCGGTGGGGCTGATCCCAAAGGCAAAGCTCCTCATCGCCCCCGCCATTGCCACATCGTCAGATTCATTGTCTACAAGGGCCAAAATATTGGCAATGACGGCTGTCTCCAGCTCAGAGGCAAAGTTGGCAGGGGTGGCAAGCTGCACTGGGATGCCCGCTTCAGCCAAAGCCTGCTCAAACCCGGCGCGTGTTTTTTCCAAGGTCCTGGAAATCACTGCTATGTCCCTATACCCCACAAGTTTCCTAAGTCCTGTCTTTCCGTCCACGACCCCTTCCCTGACGGTCTGGGCTATAATTTTGGCTATCATTTTGCCTTCGATATAAGCATTCTCCTCGTACTGGTCCTCGTCGCCCTCGTCCCTGCCAGATCCGCTTTTGGCCAAAGCGATGATCGCATTCTCGCCTCCCGAGCCTTGGCCGGCTGACATCCTCTCATCAGGCAGGTAATCCACTCCGCCGGTGTCCTTTGTGAAAATCCGGTCGAAGATAAAATTCACTGAGTCGATCAGCGATGGGGATGTGCGGAAATTTTTATTCAAAAAAACGACATCCCCATCGCTGCTTTGCTGCAAATACCTGTTGTAGCGGTTGACGAATATCGCAGGCTCGGCAGACCTGAAAGAGTATATCGACTGCTTGATGTCGCCAACGCAACATATCTTTTCTGAGTGTGAAATAGCCGTAATAATAGCTTCCTGGATCTCGCTGGTGTCTTGGTACTCGTCCACAAAGACATAGTCGAACATCCCGGCGACTTCCTGCGCAACCTGGCTGTCTGCCAAAACGGCATAGCATAGGTGCTCAAGATCGCTATAGTCCAACGAGTTTGCTTCGGCTTTCTTTTCCCTGTATAGTGTGTTGAACTCAGACAAAACACGGCAAATGGCGCTGACAGCGCTTTTGCTGCGCCCAAGGGCGCTTATTTGGTCGCTATAAGGGAATGCAAAGGTTTTTTTCAGTTTGTCGACTGCTTCTTTGATCGATGCGTGGGCATCTTTTGCCTCTTGTGCAAAATCAAAGGGCTTGCGCATTGCGTAGCGCGCCAGCTTGAAAACATCCAGCCTATTAAAGAATGCTTCCAGCCCCTCATCCACAAGAATGGACTTGAAAAAAACCATCTCGTCCCGCAGATCCCTGAAATAGTCGTGCCGCTTCTCATCCGAGTTGTGCTCTATGCATATGCCAAGCGCCCAGTTGGACAAGGAAAGGGCATGGTCCAGCTTGCCGATGATATCTGCCGTGAGCTTCTCCTCAAGGATGCCTATGCCTCCAGGCGAGTATGCCGCATCCGCCCCTCCAATCCAGCCCGCTGGGTCAATCCTGTTTTGGGAAAACAAGAAAAGCTCAATAAGCATTGTGGCAAACTCGTCCTCATTCCTGTTGGAATACTTGTCTGCCGCCTCAAGGAGGCTGTAGTCGCCTGCAGTGTGCAAATTGGCCAAAGACTCATGCATGGCCTCAAAACGCAATGATGTCGCCTGCTCATCCCCAAGCACCTTGAAGGAAGGGTCTACTCCTGCCAGCTGGTAGTAGTTTGATACAACCCAGTGGCAAAAAGAGTGTATTGTCCCTATATGCGCCTCTTCCAAGCCTGCCAACAACTCTGCTTTGCCAGCTTGGCTTGATGAACTGGTGATTGCGGTTCTTATGCGCTTTTTCATCTCATTGGCAGCTGCTTTAGTAAATGTGGCCACCATTATCCGGCTAGGGCTTATGCCGTCCCTGGCGACAAGGCCGCAGATGCGCTCTGCAAGCACCGCAGTCTTGCCGCTTCCTGCCCCAGCTGAAACCAACAGCCCCCTTTCTCTCAAGTTTATGGCTGTTTTCTGTTCATTTGTCCATTCAACTGCCATTCCAGTCTCCTTCAAGTATCATTCTCTGGGCGCTTGCCTTGCCTATGTTGCCAAAACGCCTGGCTTTGTTTGCCGCAAATCCGTCAGAGCGCCAGCATGCCATGCCAAAGCAGCAATAAGTGCAAGGCATGTTGTCCTTGTATAAACTAGGGGAGATGGATATGTCGCCCCTGCTTACTCTAGCTGCAGTTTTTTTGGCATTGTAAACCGCGTTGGCGACAGTCTGCCCAACCAGCCCGCCATCTGCTTTGCCGGATTCATAGACACCGCTCATTTTGCCTCTAGCCTCGATCCTTTTTCTCGTGTCGGCTTCGGTTTCCGGCTTGTCAAGCTTTTTAGGCGTATGCCCAAGTTTAAAGTAGAATGCGCCTGCCCCTTCTATGCCGCCACCAATTGACTGCATGGCAGCGGCCAGATACAGGGTGAGCTGGAATGACAGCCCGTGGTAGCTGCGGGCATAGTCGAAATCGGCTTTGCCGCTTTTGTAGTCGATGACCCTGACTTGCCTGTCGCCGCCTTCGCCAGCCATCATATCTATGCGGTCGATAATGCCGCCTGCTGCAATTCCATTGCCCAAATCAAGGGCAGGCAGCGCCCCATATGTGCCAAACCGGGCTTCAGCGCGAATAGGCGCAAACCCGCTAGCTGCTTGCCTTGAAATCTCAAAGGCGGCAGCCATGGCAGCCCTCTCCAACTTGGTTTTATGGTAACCGGAAGGATCAAGCCTGTCTATGCCCTCAAAGCCCTTGATGGCGTGCTCTATGGATATCTCCATCAAATGCTGTATTTCATCCCTGCCGGCATTAAGCAAGTCAATTTCCCCATAAATCAGTTGTTTTGCGAAATGGTCCATTGCCCCGTGCAATGCGGTGCCCGCGGCTGCGGCGCTAAAGGCGAACTCCACAGCCGGGCGCGCCCTTATAACATTGGAGAGGAAAAACGAAAACGGGCATGCGCTGTGCCGCTCAAGGGCGCTGATTGAGACAGGGTAGCCGTCCCCCACCAACTCCTTGTAGGCGCTGATGTCGTCAACAAACACGGAATTTGTAAATGACAAGCCCGCTTCATAAACTTTTGCGCTTTGTGCCGCTTTGCCCACGTGGGACACAGGCAAGCGCGACGCCCCTCCAGGCAAGCGCCCGCCTGCTTCCATGCCATAAGGCGCCACCAGCTTTGCCGCCTCGAATATCTGGCTGGGCGCCGCCTCTCCTTGCGGGCCAGAGGCTGGCCTTGAAAGGTACAGCCTGCTAGACGGTTTTGCTAGCATGATGTACAAACCTAGCTGCTCTTTCCCCTTCCTGAAATTGGGATCCAAGTCCACGCTTGCCCCAAGCGCAACAAATGCCGCCCTCTCTGCCTCGTTGAAAACGGGCATGTCAGTATTCCCGGGAAATGACTCCTCATTGCATCCGACAGCGAACAGCCACTTGACCTCTGGCAACAGGCTGCGGCCTATCCCGGCAATTACAAGCTTGTCCACGCTGGCAGGTATCAAACCTACATTGTCCATGGCAAGGGAGTAGCGGATCATCTCCATAAGCTCCCTTGGAGGGATCTGCTTTCCAGAAAAGATCGCCGCTGTGTTCTCCAATGCTTCAGACAGCTTGTTGTACACCTGCAACACAGTGTTGGCCATTTCGTAGTCCTCCAACGAAGCGAACTCCATTGCAGCTTCTTCCAAAGACCTGCTGTACCCCACATCCTCTAAAAAAGCGTACAACAGCCTGCAAAACTCGCCGGCTTCCTTTATCCCGGAAAGCCTGCGGGTGAATGACAAAGCATTTGTATTCAAGGTGTCTGCAGCGTCAATAAGCCATTGCCCCTCTTTGGCGCTTTCAAGCAGCCTTCTGCACTCTGGCAAGGTTTTCGCCCCATGCTGGATAATAAAACTTTCCAAAGCCATAGCCGAGAAATCGTCGATGCCAAAGCACCCGCTTTTGGCTAGCCCAGCCAAGCTTCTTGCGTCCAATCCGCCTTCCAGCAGCTTTCCCAGCCCGGCTAAAAACTTGATATGCGCAAACCCGGCTACGGACCGTTTCTTGTCTATGTAGAACTCGATGCCGCAAGCGGCAAAGACTGCTTCAATCAATGGCGCATATGTTTCGAGCTCGCAGGCAACAGCCATCTCGTTAAACCTCGCCCCTTCCCCCGCAAGCCCAATGATTTCCATGGCTACAGCTTTGATCTCGTCTAGGGCATCAATAGCCTCAAACTGGAGAAGGGAATCATGGCTCTCCACTGGGCATGCGACAGGCTCCTTTGCAAAGAGGCCCAGCGCTATATGCCTTGTGGGGGCTTGCTGCGCGCTACTTGCAAGACAGGTTATCTCAGGCGCTGCGCCAATATTTTTAAAAACCTCAATTGCATTGTCGAAGGTTTCGGATGAGCTGGCTTGGATAGCCCCGCTTTCCTCAAAGCCGTAGCATATGGAGAATGAGGCGCTCTTGGCGTTTTTGGCCAAAGCGTTTACCAAAGGCAATACACATTTGTCAAAACTCGCAAACCCGTCAAAAAACAAGTGGGCGCCATACACTTCGCAGCTGTTGTCAAAACTATTGGCGCATTCGATATAAAAAGATTCCTCGTCTAACACCGCGCCCTCTTCGAGGGCGGCGTTGTACGCCTCAAAGAGCAAAAGCATGTCCCTCGCCTTTAGCCCCATAATGCCACCAGCCCTGGTTGACGCGTCAAGCAAAGATTGGGATCCGACACCGTTTCTCTTTAGCTCCACCAAAAAAGACAAGGCTTTATCTGCAAACCCGTCGGTATGGGCGACCCTGCCGAAATGGCTTAGGCTGCCCCTGGTGTTGATAAGGGCATGTTTAAAAACCAGCCTTCTGGCCTCTTCTGATAGGACGGTTGCGTCCCTGAGAGGGGAGCTGGCAGCAACCATTCCCGCGATCCTCCTTAGGCTTGCCACCCTCTTGTTGAATGATGCGCGGGATCCAAGGGCGCCAAGCAGCCTTTTTTCAGTCTCGTATGTATACTGCTCGGGGACGATAATAAAAACCTTCTCGCTTTCAGGCAGGCTGACAGCCCGCTTTATCGTTTCCTGGCTCTTGCCTGCCCCTGCAAGGCCAGTAATAATAGCCCATTGTGGATTGTCCATGATATTATCCTCCAATAATCATTCTTTGTCGATTATACCAGAATATGGACATACGTTCAACTCGAAGCAAGCTATCAGCAAGTGGAGGGCACCACGGTTTTTGATTATCCAGTGATCAAAAGCATTGTCAATGCAGCGCCTCAGTCTCCGCAATACAATGGCGAGGTGGGTGGAGGAGCGGCTGCCAATACAGCAAAAGGGATGGCGGGCAATTTGTTAGCTGTATTGCCTTTTGCCATTGTCGCCGCATCAAGCGGCCTTGTGTGCTTTGGATTTCGGAGGAAACAACGGATTGACTAAGCTTGAAGGCCCAGTCCAGTGTTGATGTGCTGGCGCCCTATCATCTTGAAAACCAAAGCAAAACATATACTGGTCGTTTTTACTAGCGATCTGCCTATGTGCTACTGGAGGCGCAAATGAAGAAGAATCTTGTGGTCGTGCACAACTTGCTCGTTTTGCTGGCAAGCCTTTCACCAAATGTCTCTGCTGGATTTACCGGAGGAAGAGTGATTGAGCTTGCGCTGGCTTGACAGCGCAATGGAAGTTGTGGGAAAAGAGCAAAATGCTTTGATGGACGAGTATTTCCCCGGATTTTTCGAGGTGTCCAATGCCCATTCGAAGGGAAAGCTGCAATGCAAGTTTTGGTCTAATGCCTGCCGCCGTTCCAAGTCCTCGGCCAGGGCGCCGATGGGGTTCAGGAAGTTATTAGAAAAGCGGCTAAGGTTCCAAGAGGCTGCAGAGCTGGCCAGGGCGGCAGGCGCTTCCATTGGATTGAAACATACGCAAAACAAGGATGCTTTCAAGATTTCGCTGATGGCTGGAAGGCTGGCTCTGGCGGACGCGGTTCAGATATTGGCAAGGATGGAAGCCGCGCTTGTAGCGGAAGTGTATACCGAACCGTGTAAGCGCCCTGGCGGGGACAGTTTCCTTGGTAGGGGTAGTGTCCTTGACCTGGGCGAGGGGACGGTTCACTTAGAGGGGGCGGAGTCCCTGACCTTGGCGGGGCAGGCTCCCTTGGAGGTCGGGTGGCGCAGGTTTCCATCTAAACCACGGCAGGCAGCTCGCTGACGGAGAGACGCAGGATGCGCTTTCGAACAGGGCGCTCGACGAGGCAGACAATATGAATGTCCGGGAGTGGATGTTCTCGATGCTGTCTCAGTGGGGATAGAGTATTGGCGATTGCAGAGGGAAGCTTATCCAGATAAAAGCCCTCCAGTAAGCAAGGCTGGAGATAGCCCGCGCAAACGCAAGCGCTGATGGTGCCGCACAGCCCGCTGAAGCCTAGGAAAAGAATCATAGATGCAATGCTAGGATACTGGATAATCAAGTGGTGGAAATATCAAAACGCCTTCAAACCGCATTGGCCAAGGGTGTTTTTTACAGCCAGAAGATGCGCCTTATAGGATATTTTCGTCATAGGCGGCGCAGCGCTTTCTTAGTTTGCCCAGCGGGGCATTTTGGAGCGCTTTGTCATTTCCATAAAAAAATACTTGCACTAATCGCGGATACCAGTTGCCACTCAGGCTTTCAAGGGCAGCAGGCAAGGAATGCAAACAAGCAAATAATCAAGAAGAAAAAAAACGGCTGTCAAAGCCGTTGCTAGTCTATGTCTAAGGCAACTTTCAGCAAAGCGTCCACTTCCAAGTTGAGCCTCTTTATCGCTGCAGCGTATTCGTAGGTCTCAGCAGTAGTGAAAAGGGTTATCTTAGGGTCCCCAGTATCGTTTAGCAAGTTGTTTCTTGTCAAGTAGCTTTTAAGCATATCCACTTGCTTTATTGCCGGGTCGATAAGCCTAATATCCGGGTAGATATGGCTGATTTCATTCTTGATGATGGGAAAATGGCTGCATCCGAGTATAAGGCTTTTGATCCTCTTGTCTTTTTTTAAAACAGGGTCTAGAACTTCCCTGATGTTTTCATACAACAAGGGCTTGTTTTCAAGCTGGCTGTCTATGATTTTGGGAAGGGATGCGCTGGAATTAGACACAACGTCAATATAAGGGTTGTGTTTTGCTATCGTGAATTCATACATGCCCATGTCTGTTGTGGCTTTTGTCGCAATAAGCCCCACACTGGGCTCCTTGACTATCTCGCATGCAGCCAGGGCTCCTGCTTCGATGATAGAGAACAGTTTCACGCTTGATTCGAGTTTGTCGATATAAGAGGAAATCGTGTTGCATGCAAGGAGTATCACCTTGACTCCACAGTCCTCTAAAAATCTGATCAAATGGCTGGCAAGCTTGACGATCTCTTGGGGGCTTTTGTTTCCATAAGGCATCCTCAGCGAATCCCCCAAGTAGACGATAGATTCGCCCTGAAGAGCTTCTTGCATTGCCACGACCGCAGTCAGCCCTCCCACACCCGAATCAAGTATGCCGACAGGCTCATTCATAATGTTGCTCATTTGTTTTCAGGCTCCTTGGCGCAATGTGTCTTGGCTGCAATAACTGGTGCTGATACCTATTTCCACAATGCGCATACCGTATATTTTATGGCTAAAAGACCGCATTTATTCCTTGGGCAGGCGGCTATTGCCATTTGCAAATAATAAGAGCGCTGTAAGGATTGCAAATAACAGCGTCACACTTCTAGTTTCTAGAATAACAGGTGTTTACATTGTATAACAGTACTCTTGCAAAAAAAAACCGGCGATGCTATTCTCTCCAGCAGCGCCGGGCATAGGCATACACATCTTAAGCCATGGGAGGGTTGGCTGTGGTCGTGCAGCTTTTATGCTATTCTTCATTTGTGGCAAGTTTTAGTGTCTCGTTGTTCACTTTTTCAATGTAGGCGCTCAAAATTGCCTCCTGAAGTTGTGCCCGCGTTTCCTTGTTGATTGGATGAGCTATGTCTTTGAACTCCCCCCCGGTTAATTTTTTACTCGGCATCGCAATGAAAACACCTTTCTCGCCTTCGATAACCTTAATTTCATGGACAACAAACTGGTTATCAAAAGTGATTGATACTCTCGCTTTCATTTTGCCTTCATCAAAGACCTGTCTCACCCTAATATCAGTGATTTCCATGAAGCCCTCCGACAAGTTTGATTTCTTTTCTATCTTAAGTATATATCATATTTTGGAAATAGATAAATAAATTACTATCTTTTTCACAGAATTCAATAATTTCGGTCGTATTTTGTATATAAGTGAAAACTAACTGGTTCGAAATGGGAATCTAGCGATATTGTAAATATGAAATTCTAGTGATAAAATATACAAAACATTCTTAATCATATAGAATGATCCCAATAGCATAAAATAAATAGACATGCCTAATACATAAATTGGAGAGTTTTATGCAACAATTCAACCTGTCTAATTTGCAGAAAATCTATTTTATCGGCATTGGCGGAACTAGCATGAGCGGGCTGGCTTTAATGTCGCAATCAAAAGGGCTTGAAGTATGTGGCTCCGACATGCGCGCTGGATCCTATACTGACAAGCTTATTGAAAAAGGCGTACCTGTCATAATAGGCCATGACCCGTCAAATGTCCCCCTTGATTGTGACCTTGTGGTCTATTCTGCAGCTATAAGGCCTACAAATGTGGAGTATATCGCAGCCGAGAAGGCTGGCATACCTATGATGGAGCGAAGCTTCTATCTAGGCCTGATCTCAAATATGTTTCCTGACACTATTGCCGTGTCAGGCACCCATGGAAAGACAACGACTTCTTCCCTCTGCTCCCTTATGCTGCTGCGCGCAGGCCTTGACCCCTCTATTTCCATTGGAGGCACCCTTGACCAGATTGGAGGCAACTACAGAGTTGGCGATAGCAATTACTTTGTAATTGAAGCCTGCGAGTTTGTCGACAGTTTTCTCCACACCACCCACAACAGGGCTATAATCCTCAATATCGAAGAAGACCATTTGGATTATTTCACTGAAGGCATTGAGCAGATTAAAAGCTCATTTACCAAGTTCGCAAACATCCTGCCAGAGGATGGGCTGCTTATAGCCAATATCGACGATCCGCAAGTAGTAGAGATCCTGCCAAGCATCAAATGCAACAGGATAGAGACCTTCAGCATCTCATCAGAAGCGACCTGGACTGCAAATAACATAGTCTTTGACAGCTTAGGCAAGCCAAAGTACGATGTGCATTACAACGGTGAATTCTACGGCTCACTTGAGCTGAATATCCCTGGCGTCCACAACATTATGAATAGCTTGTCGGTAGTGGCGCTTGGCCATGACCTGGGAATCCCCACACAAACCATAGCCGAATCATTCCTCGAGTTTTATGGGGCGAAACGACGCTTCCAATTCCATGGAGAGCCAAGGGGAGTCAAGATCTTCGAGGATTACGCCCACCATCCAACAGAGCTGCAGGTCACTATCGCAGCTTGTAAAAACTATGAGCACGAGAAGTTGTGGGTGGTATTCCAGCCCCATACCTACTCAAGGACATTTTTCCTCTTTGACGGCTTTGTCAACGCTTGCGCTGAGGCAGATGAAGTCATATTCAACGATATCTATTCCGATAGAGAGGCAAATGACTGGAATATCTATTCTGAAGATGTCACAGAAAAGGTAAAAGAGAAATATGGGGTTCCAGCAAGTGTAATCACCGAATTTGAGGATATCGTATCCTATCTGTGCGAAAACACAAAGCCAGGGGATTTGGTCCTGGTAGCCGGCAGCCAAACCATCAACCAAGTGGCGGTTGATTTGGTCAAGGCATTAGGCGGCAAAGAGAATTAATTTTTTGAAAGCAAGAATTATGAATACGATCAAACAAGAGTTAGTTGCTAATTCACCTAACTCTTGTTTGCTTGTGCAACATTAGGTTTGCTTATGCCGCAATATCGACAGCAAATCCACAACTATGCAAGTGTGGGAGGGCATTTGTATTCAAATTCACTAACCGTTTGCTAAATAGTGCTTTAATTACAAAGTTTGTATGAAGCAACAAAACCAATGCCGCTTATGGCGCAGTTTCAGTTTGCAGTTTCAATGCCAAACAAAAAACGCCACATCACATATTGGTGAGGCAAGCAGTTGGCGCCAATTTTTTTACCTCTTAAGCATGTGCAAAAAAAAGCAGCCCGCTCCAGTTGGTTAGCCAATACTTTTAGTTCCGCCGTAGCTTGGAAAAACTATGGGCACGAGAAGCTGTGGGCGGTATTCCAGCCCCATACATTGCGCCTTCACGTCCACCAAGGATCGAGAGCTTGCCCAAAACATGTGGTTTCTGGCCTTTATAGAGCGAGGCGCTAAAGCAAGTGTTGCATGGCGAATTTATGGGCTGCAAATTGAAGAGTAATTGGCTGTTAGCCGACAGCTTTCCTGCTCTTAGCCTTAAGAACCAGCACACGATATGCAAGTTCTCAAAGCTCTCAATACACTAGTTATGCTTCCAAGCAAAAATCAATCGCCTTGTGGTTCTCTGAACTGGAAATCTCTCCTTTTTTAAACCCCACCGGGACAGAAAAAATCGGGCCATCATAAACGAAAGTGTGGTATTCGCCATTCTCGCCACAGGGATCAGACCCTGCATCCTTGATCCTTTTGACAACTTCCAAATCCAAATCAACACCTAAAAACGACTCGTCTAAAACCCTTGTGTCGACCACCTTGATTTTTGCCTTGAACCCTGCCTCTATTAACTCGGCAACCAGGTTTTCGCGGCCTTGTCCCCATAACGGCATGGCGCATTCAATGCCTGCTGCTTTGCATCGGCTTTCATTCCATTCACGGTGCATGGCTATATCGATATCTCCAAATGCGCAAGCCTCGGCTCCAATCATTTTAGCTATGCCCAAAGCTTCTTCAAAAATACTCTCATACTCTCCGGGCGAACTCTTGCATAAAATCAACGGCACTTCCAAGCTTTTGGACACAGCCACCAGCAAATCCTTGTCGATGCCATGGAACCAAGAGCGCCGCTGCTCTCTAACGGCCATGGTGATCATACCCACCGGCTTATGGCCATCCCTGGCCATTTTGTAGAGGGCCAACGCGCTATCTTTCCCCCCGCTGTAGCTCATAACAAATTGCATACATTATACCTGCATTTCAGACTTGTTCTAGACACCAGTATAGCATCTGGATAGGGCAGTATGGCAAGCAATAATACAAGGGCTGCCTATTGCAATAATTGTGGTATTATGATAATGCAGTGAAAGGCAGGTATACAGATGGATGACAAAAACAAAGATAATTAATTTTCCTGTAGAAATCCCACTTGCCCAATCAACCACTATAACACAGTGTGCTGGCTAGGGCTTGTTTATGCCAAAAAAAACGCTATCAATCACAATTCGAAAACGTTTTATAATGAGACAAGAAGCTTCCTCTAATCATGTACACACGCAATTTCTTGCATTTTGGACCAATAAGCGATAAAATACGCATGTGCGCCAAAACGCAAATAAGAGGGGAAATTTATGAAAAAAAGATTAATAGCACTGGCATTGGCAGCGTTGCTCATTTTCACGCTTGCCTCATGTAAAAAAGAGGAACCAAATAACAACGGCAATAACGGGGGAGATACAACTGAGGATCTCTCGCTGGAGTACATAACAGAAAAGGGAGCTTTCATCCTTGGCCTGGACGACTCCTTTCCGCCAATGGGATTCAGGGACGACAATAACGAAGTAGTCGGCTTTGATATCGATGTGGCAAAAGCAGTCGCCGAAAAGCTCGGCGTAGAGCTCGTGATCCAGCCAATCGAATGGAGCTCTAACCTTCTTGAGCTTAACTCCAAAAATATTGACTGCATCTGGAACGGAATGTCTGTCACGCCGACAAGGCAAGAAAACATGGAAATGTCAGTTGCATACCTTGACAACAACATGGCCCTTGTGGTCAATGTTGATAGCGGCATCGCAAGCCTGGCTGACATGGAAGGCAAAAAACTTGCGGTACAGGCAGGCTCGAGCGCAGTAGACGCTATCGATAATGCTGAAGAGTTTAAAGAATCCCTAGCTGAGATAGTAGAGCTTTCCGACAACCTGCAATGCTTGCTCAACTTGGAGTCAAACGCGGTTGACGCAGTGCTTATGGATGATGTAGTCGCCCGCTATATGATTACATCGCAAAGCAGGCCATTTGAGGTCCTTGATGATGTGCTTGAGAGTGAAGAGTATGCCATTGGCTTCAGAAAAGGCGAAGTCGCCCTTAGAGACGCAGTGAACAACGCCCTTTCTGAGCTGAAAGCTGAAGGCGCAATCACAGAGATAGCAACCAAATGGTTTGGCTCTGACGTGACAAAGATCAAATAAAAAAAGCGAAGCAGAAGATACATGCGGCGCACAAAAATAGGGCAGGGAAGCATAAACTTTCCTGCCCTTTATTATTTTATTTTAACTCGAATGACCGGGTGAGCACAACAGCTGCGGGCTCCTTGCTATGGGCATGGGAATACGAATCTGACAAGGCCCACCCTTCCACATTTTCAATATCTACTCCAGAAGCCGCCAGTTTTGCAGCATCCAAAGCAAAAACTACTTTAGGGGTTGCAGGGTCCATATCTTTTTCCCATATCAGAGCATTGCCATATATATCACTAAACTGGTAATGGCCCATCCCCATATGGTAGCTGATTCTCTTTCTATGGGCAGCCAGCGCCGCATTAAGGCTCATTAGCGGATCATCAAAACCTTCGCTGACACTTTGGGCTGGCAAGCCCTGAAACACAACCATGCCGTATTCATCGAGATAGGCATCCTGGTACAAAGCGATATCCAGCCCTGCCGCCACTAACGGCCCGGCATTGACAGCAATCCCTGCCGATGTATCATCCCAGTAAAAATAAGCGTCCCATCCAAAAGCCAAATTCCATCTCCCGGCCAGCTCTTTATTTTGCGAGACTCCTGCCCTCATCACCACATCCCCCAGCGCCCTTGGGGCGTCTTTGCCTATCACGTCGAGGGCGGAGCATCCAGCCAGAAATGCCATGGCCAACAATCCAGCAAACACCAGCATCTTCTTTCGCATCAAAGAGCCGCCTTGAAGCGCTTCAGCCTGAGCGCATTTGTGAGCACGGAAACAGAGCTGAAACTCATGGCGGCAGCTGCAAACATGGGATTCATCAACGGTCCCCCAAACAAGTACAAAACCCCGGCAGCAACAGGTATTCCAACCGAGTTATACCCAAATGCCCAAAAAAGGTTTTGCCGGATGTTTTTCATGGTAGCCTTGCTCAAAGACACAGCTATAGCCACATCCATCAAGTCGGATTTCATCAATACGATATCGGCAGATTCCATAGCCACATCGGTTCCCGAGCCGATGGCGATCCCCACATCAGCCTGGGCAAGCGCCGGGGCGTCATTGATCCCGTCGCCAACCATGGCGACAACCAAGCCTTCGCTTTGAAAATTTTTCACAGCTGCTGCCTTGTCTTGGGGAAGCACCTCAGCCACAACAAACTCGATGCCCGCTTGGGATGCGATTGTTGACGCTGTTTTCTCATTGTCGCCAGTTATCATAGCCACTTTGATCCCCATATCCTTCAGTTTGACGATGGCTGCGGCGCTGGATGGCTTGATTTTGTCAGCCACAGCGACAATCCCGTATATCTGTCCTGACTTGGCGACATACATCGGGGTCTTGGCTTCCCCAGCCAAACGCTCCTCTTCAGCCTCAAGGCCTTCAAACCTAATCCCGTTCTCCTCCATCAATTGACGGTTTCCGGCAAGAACTTCCTCCCCTTGGATCACAGCCTTGATCCCGCGGCCCGTGGCTGACTCGAAGCTTTCAATTGTAGACAACACCAGCCCTCTCTGGAGAGCTTCCTCTACAATTGCCTTGGCCAAGGGATGCTCAGAGCCCATCTCTGCGCTTGCCATTGCGGCAAGCAGCTCCTCCTCGCCAATGCCGGCAGCCGGGATAATATCCGTAAGGGCCGGCTTGCCTTCAGTGATGGTGCCGGTTTTGTCAAATATGACAGTATTGATTTTATGGGCGTTTTCCAATGCATCCCCGCCCTTGATTAAAATCCCGTTTTCAGCGCCCTTCCCAGTGCCTGTCATGATCGCTGTAGGCGTAGCCAGCCCCAAAGCGCATGGGCAAGCGATAACAAGCACTGATATGAAAATTTTCAAAGAGAACTCCAAATCCTTGGTTCCAATATACCAAGCGAAACCCGATGCCAGCGCTATAGCGCACACCACAGGCACAAATACCCCTGAAACCCTGTCGGCCAAAGCGGCAATAGGCGCTTTTGACCCTTGGGCCTCTTCTACAAGCTTGATGATCTGCGCCAAAGCGGTTTGGGCGCCTACCCGCTCTGCTTTGAACTTGACCATTCCGGTGGTGTTTATAGTCGCGGCAAACACGCGGTCTCCGGCTGCTTTGCCCACAGGCATGCTCTCGCCGGTAAGCATGGATTCGTCCACAGAGCTTGCCCCTTCAACGACAACACCGTCAACAGGGATTTTAGTCCCCGGTTTTACTACAACTATGTCTCCGGGCTCAACCTCGTCAATAGGTATCTCTTTTTCATCCCCGTCTTGGAGTATCACCGCATTCATGGGGGCAAGGCCCATAAGCTTCTTGATCGCTTCCCCTGTCCTGCCTTTAGAAACCGCTTCCAAGGACTTGCCCAGCAAGATCAAGCAAATGATTACCCCTGCAGACTCGAAATACAAATGCTCTACAGCTTCGTAGTTCAACTGCGCAATTTGTATAGTGTTATAGATACTGATGCTTGCAGCGGCGCTAGTCCCTATAGCGATAAGAGAGTCCATATTCGGGCTTGCCCCAGCCAAAGACTTGAAGCCCACGATATAGAACCTGTATCCCGCCCCAATGACAGGGAGGACCAGGCACAGCTGCGATATCGCGAACACCAATGGGTAGTCCATCATGTTTAGCCAAGCAGGCAACGGCAATTTGACAAATGGCGCCATTGGGGCCATAGCCACATATAACAAAGGCGCCGCAAAAACAGCAGATATGGCGAATTTAATCCACATTACCTGGATCTCCCGCTCTTTCCTTGCCTTCTCTTCGTCAATGCCGACTTCCCGGTTGATTTCAAGAGGCTCATACCCTGTCTTGGTGATCACCTCCCGTATTGCCAGAAGCCTGGTTTTTTGCGGGTTATACACGATAGCCGCTCTTTCTGTGGCGAGGTTGACCGATACCGAGCCAACCCCGTCAATCCTGCCCAGGGCTTTCTCAACCCTGGCAGCGCAAGCGGCGCAAGTCATGCCGCCAATGGCTATTGTCGCTTTAGCTTCGGCTGCTTTGTCCTCCCCGGGCTCATATCCTATCTTAGTTATCGCATCTCTTATCTGTATAAGATCTGCCACACTCTCGTCATATTCAACAAACAGCTTCTCGCTTGCCAAGTTTACGCTGGCTTGCGCTATGCCAGGCAACCTTGAAACAGTCCGCTCTACACGGGCAGAACACGCGGCGCAAGTCATGCCCCGCACTTCAATGGTTTGCTGTTGCATCAAATCAGCCTCCTTGTGGATTATTGCCTTCAACCACTATTATGGCAGTTGCTTTTTTTTTTTCAAGTGCCCAGCTAATAGTTACACAGTATCTATTTTTATACTGTTTAAAGACTTAACTCTGGAAAATCCAGTTTGTGCTATAATACCCTATATGGTATCTACTCCGCCCAACTTAAATAATTACTAAAGATGGATTAAAAAATATATGATACTGCGCGAAGGACTAGGTTTCCAACAACTAACTATCCAAGAACAACAGGCATACAGGGCAATATTAAAAGCTTTTTCAAAGATGTCTGCTTATTTTGACACTACCCATCTAAGCAGGAAGGTCGATTTGATGAAGACCCTCCAAGTGGCTTTGGCCGACAACCCCTCTGTGATATATTTTAACAAAACCAATGCGACAAAGGTGTCCCACCGCTCAACGACCCGCTTCCAGTTTGAAGGCATCTTGCCCCAATTTGAAGCCCAAAAAATGGCTTCCCGCCTAGAAGAAAAAGTAGACCATATCACATCAAAAATTGAGTCGACAGCCCACACAGAGTACGCAAAATTAACCAGGATCTATGAATACCTGCAAGAAAACGTCCACTACGACCAACAGGAGCTGGCAAACATCCTCTCTGCAAGATCCCAGCGTACGGGATCAGAAAACCCGTCAACACACAACGCTTACGGGGCTTTGGTCAACAACTTGGCAGTATGTGACGGCTTTTCCTCGGCATTCACTTTGCTAGCCCAAAAGCTGGGGATTGAATGCACCCATATCAACGGGTTCTCGACCCACCGCTCCTCGCTAGTTTCCGTAGAGCATGCTTGGAATATTATAAAAACCGGAGGCAAATATTACCACTTGGATGTCACTTGGGACGCAGCCCAGTTTGCCGAGCTAAAAGAGTACTCATACGATTATTTCGCCCTTGATGACACACAGATGTTAGCAGACCACGATTGGGACAAAAAATCAGTGCTGGCTTGCACATCCACAGATCTATCGTATTACATAAAAAATGGATTGTTTGCCCACAGCCAAGACCATTTAGGGGATCTTGCGCGCTCTTTTGGGCAATCAAGGTCTGTTCCAGCGCGCATAAAGATCGCGCCAAACGTTTCATTGCCGGATAACCCTGCAAGCTATATTGTCGGCGCTATGATGGAAGAAGCAGTCAAATCCGGCCAATCTGCAAAGATAAGCTACAGTTTCAACGAGAGAAACAGGTGCTTTTTCGCAAAATTCGTGTAACTTAAAAAATAGTCCAACAAAATATCAATTTATTGCCTCTTTCATACATTGTCGATATAATAATGCCGTTTTGTATATTCTAGGGGCATTTTTGTCGTCCAAATAGCGGAAGCGCATTGATCAAAGCAAGCCGAGCACGTGGAGTGGGGATAATCGCTTGACGGCTCCCAACCAGCTGAATGGCAAATCTTCATTGAATGGCCAAACTGGCTGAGTGGCAGGTATGGGCAAGTGAAAACTTGCCTGCCGAGTGGCTTAACGCTTTTCATCCTATCCAACAAAATGTACCAGTTTTCCTCGCCTTTCTCATAGAAAACTGTCAAATGCACTTTTGCGAACCAGAAGGGCGGTGTCGCCAAAACGACAAGCGCCCACAACATTGGTGCGGCACTGGCTAAGGCAGGGAAAAAAGTGCTCTTCGTAGACCTTGACAGCCAAGCCAGCATGACGATAATAACTGGCAACGAGCCTGCCGATTTTAGCGGCAACAACATTGTCACTTTGCTCAAGGATGGAAAGTCCGCCGACATCAGGGAGTGTATTTAACCGGTCTCCGGGAACCTGGACTTGCTGCCGTCAATAATCGACCTCGCCGCAATGGAGATGGAGATGTTCTCCAAGACAAACAGGGAGATGGTCCTCGGCTGGGCGATCGCCCCTGTGAGAGATGGTTATGACTTCATATTCATCGACAACCCCCCGCAGCTGTCGATATTGACGGTGAATGCCCTGTCCTGCTCGGACATGGCCGCGCTGTGCGTCAAGACGGACTACCTCGCATACCGTGGCTTGACCCGGCTCATGGACACCATCGACGACATCCGGGAGCTCATCAACCCCAGGATCGAAGTTTTTGGCGTCATAGCGACAATGCACGAGCCGAGGGTGAAGACAGACATTGAGATACTCGCCCTGCTTGAGAAAGAGCACAGGGTCTTTGGCGTCGTGAAGAGGATGGCGGCGGCGAAAAAAGGCGTGTATGACGGCTTGCCGGTCGTGGTGCAAGACCCGTCTAGCGACGTGGTAAAAGAATATGAGAAAATAGCGCAGATATTTGCGGAGGAGGCTGGCCATGGGGCTTGAGGAAAGGGAGGCGAAACGGAGGAGGGCGAGCGTGGCCGGGAAGCTTGCAGGGGCAGAGCTGGATGCGGCCGCCCCCAAAGCGGGGATAGTGCTGCAGCCCAAAAAAGGTGAGACCAAGTCGCAGAAATTCTTGGCTTCGATGCCGCCAAGCCTGTCTATTCGGATGTCACTTGGGACGCAGCCCAGTTTGCAGAGCTAAAAGAGTACTCATACGATTATTTCGCCCTCGATGACACGCAAATGTCGGCAGACCACGATTGGGATAAAAAATCAGTGTTGGCTTGCACATCAACAGATCTATCGTATTATATAAAAAATGGATTATTCGCCCACAGCCAAGACCATTTAGGGGATCTTGCGCGCTCTTTTGGGCAATCAAGGTCTGTTCCAGCGCGCATAAAGATCGCGCCAAACGTTTCATTGCCGGACAACCTGGCAAGCTACATTGTGGGAGCCATCGATACAATTGTTTTGGTTTCGTATTGTTTGGGGCGATTTTGTTATCCAAATTGCTGCGGCTGCGATTAAAGCCAGCCTTTGAACAACCTAATCATTGGCTTGGCGCGAAAATATCTTGGCAAGCATGGCTCCTATTTGCTGCTCCGATGAGCAGCAGGCAGTGCTTATATGGAATTAAAACACAATTTAGGGTTTGGCAACCGGATTCCACACCTTCCAAGCCCTTTGTTATGCCAAATAGATGCATTAAACGAAGGAGGCAGCAAGCAAACCTTTTGGACGGGTATCCATATTTGGCGAGAGCTGTTTGTAATCGCTGAAATAAGTAACTTTCTATATAAAATTGGCATATTGTGTATCGATTCTAATATGTAATATTAAGGAATAAACATATGTCAATGCCAGAATTTCAAGACAGAGCAAGTATCCCGCCAAAAGTCGCTATTTTGCAAGTCATTTCTTCTATTGCAATGGAAGAGCTTGCGTTAAGCCACATCCTGAATTCTGAAGGCGAGAAATTGCAGTATGTGTTGGGCACATTGAGCAGCGGCAGCCTGGCTCACGCACCAACGATAGCACAATTATCCGAAATCAATGCAAGTGTAAAAAGCGCAGTTTCTGCAGTCAACATGAGCCAGCTTTTCTTAATGGGGAAACTCAGCCAAGCGGTAGGCGCCTATCAATACCTAGCGAACATAGCTACGATAACTATTATGTATATCAACTCAGTAGATGGAAGTGAAATAGCAAATGCAAAAGTGATCCAAATGCAGCCTGGTAGCTATAGCGTCACCCCGCCTGTTTTCGAAGACTTTTCGCCCGGTAATTTGGCGCCAGGGAGCGCGCCATATTCTGGCACAATAAGCAAAGGCGAGTCGATTGTTGTCATTTTCGAGTATGACCCGTATGCATACCTTGATGTCAGTTTCACATACTCATTTTCTCCACCATTTGTACTGATCCAACCTGATATGCATCTGAGAATACCTCCCCACATCCCTTTTACTTTTGATCCACCGCAAAATTTTTACATTGACTCGATTCATTATAGCTATATACAAGTGATTGATGGATCAATACCAAATTCCTTGACAATACAAGACCCGCTCCCCGGGCAACACTACTTCCTTGTTCTTCTATATATAAGCGAAGGATGAGTAGACAACAATGAAGTGGCGGGGTTGCCAAGATATTTTTTCTTCTTTTTTAAGTGGATCGCTTAGGGGGCAAAGCCCTTGGCTTAGCAAGGTTTTTTTGCCTTGCACTTCGCCCTTGGTAGGCGGCAGGCGTTGCCGCCGCGAATTTTTCAAGCATAGCACACCGATGCAGGAGCCTTTTCTCTGATGCATGTTTCTCCCTTGTGCCCGCAATTGGCGTATAACCTATGCCATTTTGGCAACAGCTGAAGAAAAATCCATTGAATTGTGCTATACTACAATTCAATGGCAAATTGCCCTTTTAGCCCAAAACATTTGGAGAAAAACAATGCAAAAGTACATGAGCATGGCCGGGCCGATGATTGATGGATGCGGCAAATTGTTAGCCATTTTCTTTTTGACCCTTGCCTTTTCCTTGCCGCTGGGGTTGCTGGTCGCCTTCGGGAGAATGAGCAAACACAAGATTATCAGCACGCCTATACGGATCTACCAGCTTGTAATGAGGGGCACACCCCTTATCTTGCAGCTGATGGTGGTCTTTTACGCCCCATCGTTTTTATTCAAAATAAGACCGAGCCGCTTCACTGCATGTATAACCGCTTTTGTGATAAACTATGCCGCTTATTTTGCCGAGATCTTAAGGGCTGGAATCGAGGGCATTCCCCAAGGGCAGCATGAAGCGGCAAAAGCGCTTGGCTACACCACATGGCAAAAATATACACTCATTATCATTCCGCAAGTCACTAAACGCGTTTTGCCCCCCATGGGCAACGAGTTTATGACGCTTCTCAAGGACACAGCGCTTTCGACAACTATTGGGATTGCCGAGCTGTTCAGGGCGACCTCCAATGCCGCAATAAGGATGGTGTCTGTCGCCCCCTATTTGGCAGCCGGGCTTATATATTTCGCCTTAAACTCGATAGTCGAAAAAGCCTTTCAAATAGCTGAAAACAAACTTGGATATTATAAGATTTTATAAATGGTGTTATAAATGGTTGTACTTGACGCAAAGAATGTCACAAAAACCTTTGATGGCGCAATAGCCTTAGACTCTGTTTCCCTAAGTGTGGCAGAGGGAGAAGCGGTGGCGATAATCGGGCCTTCTGGCTCTGGCAAGTCTACATTGCTGCGCTGCTTTGCCCAGCTTGTCAGCATAGATTCGGGAGAAATCACCATTTGCTCCAAGCCGATGGTGACAAGCCCTTCAGGCAAGGCGGTCTATTCGCCAAAGGACCAACTGCACGAAATACAGTTGATGACAGGGATGGTATTCCAGTCATTTAACTTGTTTTCGCACTTCTCTGTCTTGGAGAATATAACCAATGCCCAAATCCACGTGCTAAAAAGATCAAAAGCTGAAGCAGAGCACATTGCCATATCCCTGTTGGACAAGGTTAGCTTGGCAGATAAAGCCAACGCTTATCCTTTCCAGCTTTCCGGCGGCCAAGCCCAGCGGGTGTCTATTGCCCGTGCCCTTGCCCTGTCGCCTAAAGTCCTTTTCTTTGACGAACCCACAAGCGCCCTTGACCCTGAGCTTTCCGGTGAAATCCTGCGCGTAATCAAAGACCTTGCCCAAGAGAGCAGGACTATGATTGTTGTCACCCACGAAATGGCATTTGCAAGGGAAATATCCGATAGAATCGTTTTTATGGAAGAAGGCAGGGCAGCCATTGAAGGAACCCCGGCACAGATATTTGAAAATACAAGCTCGCCTAGATTGCGCAGGTTCCTGGAAGGCATGGACTTCTCCAGCAATGACAAATCATAGGATGGTGGAAACCAAAATGGAATTTCGCATCGAATACGATACAATGGGCGAAGTGAGGGTGCCCGCAGACAAACTTTGGGGGGCACAAACCCAAAGGAGCCTAGAAAACTTTAAAATAGGCGAAGAAAAAATGCCTATGGACCTCATCTATGCAATCACTACAATAAAAGCGGCATCAGCCAGAGCAAACACCTTTCTTGGGGTCCTTGATGCGCCAAAACAGGAGCTCATACAAGCTTCCTGCGATGAAATCCTGTCAGGCAAACATGACAGCCAGTTCCCGTTGTCCCTTTGGCAGACAGGCAGCGGCACCCAGACAAACATGAATGTCAACGAAGTTATAGCAAACATCGCGAATTTCACCCACGGGAAAAACATGCTCCACCCCAACGACGATGTCAACAAATCCCAGTCCACAAATGATGTATTCCCCACAGCTATACATATCACTGCATACACCTCAATGCGGGAAGTAAACCTTTCAGCATTCAAGCTCAAATCAGCCCTAGACGCGTTGGCAGAATCAAATATGCACATAATAAAGACAGGCAGAACCCACTTGCAAGACGCCACGCCACTGACACTGGGCCAAGAGATCAGCGCATGGGCCCATATGCTTAAAGTGGACATAGCTGCAAACGAGCAAGCTATGAAACCTCTGCAAGCCGTTGCCATTGGCGGCACAGCAGTGGGCACAGGTTTGAATGCGCCAAACGGGTTTGACTTGCAGTGTTGCGAATACCTCTCCGGGATATGCGGCTTTGAGGTCATCCCTTCAGAAAACAAGTTCCACGCCCTCTCCTCGAAAGGGGAGGTCGCGAACGCCCATGGATCCCTCAAAGCCCTGGCATGCGACCTTATAAAAATCGCCAATGATATTCGTTTGCTGGCAAGCGGCCCAAGGGCAGGCATCGGGGAGATCAACATACCGGAAAACGAGCCGGGCAGCTCAATTATGCCTGGCAAAGTCAACCCCACCCAAAGCGAGGCGATGATCATGGCCTGTATGCAAGTGATTGCCAACGACACGTCAATCGCCCATGGAGCCAGCTTTGGCAATTACCAGCTGAATGTTTGCATGCCATTGATTGCCAACAGCTTCCTGCAGTCGGCGCGCCTGTTAAAAGACGCTATCAGTTCCATGCTCGAGAACTGTGTGGCAGGGATTACACCCAACCTTGGGACCATTGAAAAAAACTTGGAGAACTCGTTAATGAGCGTTGCCGCCCTCAACCCCTATATAGGCTATGAGAACGCTGCCAAGATCGCAAAGCATGCCCACCAAAACAGCCTGTCGCTACGGGAAGCCGTCAGCGAGCTGGGTATGATGACAGAAGAGGATTTTGAGAAAGCGATGGACTACAAAAAAATGGTCTTCGGTGAAAAGGATAAATAAATATGCCCATAAATGAGTACCCGGTTTCCAGCCAGTACGATGGAACCCGCCTTGACCGTTTCTGTGTGAATTGCGGCATTGGGCCAAGGAATTTGGTCCAACGCCTTATACGCAAAGGCGATATCAAAGTCGACGGCAAGAAGCAGGATGCTTCAATGCGCCTTAGCGCAGGAAACACAGTCCAAGCATACAGCCCCCATCCCCCAATACAAAAACAAATACCAAAGCTGGATCTAGCCGATGTCGGGGAGATTATCTTTGAGGATGAAAATTTGTTTGCGCTCTCAAAACTCCCGGGCATTCCCTCCCAGCCGGCGCAAAACTTCCCTATAAGCGCAAGCCAAGCGATTGCCTCCTACGTCGCATCACAAGGGGGGCAAAGCGGATCTGGCCCAACCTTCAGGGCAGGCGTCGCAAACCGGCTTGATGTAAACGCGTCAGGAATCCTGCTTTCAGCAAAAAACCCGGTGGCGGCGAGAAGCCTGGCCCAGCTCTTCAGGGAGAACAAAATCGACAAAAGGTATATCGCCCTAGCCCATGGAAAAGTCGAGCCTAGGCAAATGGCGAACTACAGCGACCCTGCCCAAACCCAATCCAGAATAATTCTGTACAACTCGCCAAATGCCATTGGTCCAAAAGCCTCCCTATACCAATCAAGCGTCAGCGTTTTAGAATACAAAGAGCCGGCAAGCCTTGTTGAAATCCAGTTAGTGACAGGCAAGAAACACCAAGCCAGGGTGCAAATGGCCCACCACGGCTGGCCAATACTTGGCGATGCCCGCTATAGCACCCAGGAAAGCTCAAGGGTTGCAAAGTGGATGGCCATACCCAGGTTATTTTTGCATTGCCATAAAATGTCTTTTTATTTAGCAGCAAAGCGCTACGATGTATTTGCCCCAGTGCCCCAAGACATGGATGAAGCCCTAAATCGGCTGGGATATAGCAAATTTGATTGAAACTGTGCCTGTTATTGTTCTTTTGCCCACAATGCCAGTTACATCGAAACCCGTTTTGGTCAATAAAACATAACGAAAAACAGTTCTTCTGAGTCGAAAAAAACAAATTGCTGCCCATTTCTTCCCATTTAGGTTATAATTAAGTCAAAAAAACACTCCCATACAAATAATGCTATGGCAAAGAAAAACCAAGATAACAAAGATACAAGACAAGCCTTGATCGATATATCAAAGGAATTATTCCAGGTCAAAAATTTTGATGATGTGACAATAGATGAGATCTGCAAGTTGGCAGGTGTCACAAAAGGCTCGTTTTACCACCACTTTTCGTCTAAATACGATATACCCATCCAGCAGTACAGGCAAATCCAAAACGATTTTTTCAGCGACTATGAGAGCAACTCAAACCTGCCCACTTTGGAGCGTTTCAAATTGGCAGTTTTGTGGTACGCCTCATATTGCACAGAAGACAACGTGAACATTATCACAAATTACCACAGGGTGATGATGAACTATGACAATAAAAACAGGATGCTTCGAAAGATCGAGATAGAAACCAGGGTTTTTACTGAGCTGATTTCCATCGGGGTCGCCGAGGGGGTATTCAAGTCGAATACCAACGCCGCATTCCACTCAGAGATGATCACCCGCTTTATTGCCAGCCTCCTGCTTGATTGGGCAATTTTCAAAGGCGCTTTAGACTTGAAAGCCCATCTACAGTACCTTTATTTAAACATGCTTGAAATCATGTCAGTGGATGCGACTTGGGAGGACTATGCTCTAAACAAACGGAAATAAGGCTAAGAATACAGCAAAAATGGACTAGGAGGGGATTAAATCTTTGCCCTGCGAAATTTGCCGCACAATCTCTATATCTTCTTTCTCAAAATTCCTTGAAAAGGGCAGCAACTTCCCAAGCTCCCTTGTCTTATGCTGCTATTGTCTAAAGGAGACTTTTGGGGCATCATCACTATATTTTTTTAAAACATTAAAGCATCGTTTGCCGGAGTAGCGCTTATGGATAGTGCAGAAGAGGATGTGGACAAAACCTATTGCTCCACGTAGCTTGTCCGCAACACCGGCATGCCCTTTGCTATGATTAGAGCAAGGGCTCTTCAGCCATCATTTCTATTGCCACCTTTTATATAGTTGGCACTGGGCTTCCTAACATATAGCCAAACTTGAACCTCATATTGTTTGGAGCTATTGTGCAGCCTCTTTCTGGTTTGAAAGAGGCTGCTGTCATATGCGTTAAAGTATAATCTTTTGCTTCAATGTCTAACTGCAATCGGTATGGCAAAGAGCCATAGCCAAAGACTTTGAAGTTAGCTCCTATGATATAATGTAAACAGGTAACACCACATGCTATGGAGGATGTTCTTGGGAGATTTCTTAAATGTTGGCAGCCAAAGATTTAGGATGAGCCTAAATGGCATGATTATGTTGACAAAAGCCTCTTGATTGCTGAAACAAACAAGCTAGTGGATACCCCGCTGCGCTATGTCTGCCTAAGCCGCCCAAGGAGGTTTGGAAAGACAATGGCTGTGGAAATGCTCAGCGCGTATTGCGGGTCTAGAGAAGAAACAGGCTAGTTGTTCAGCCAGTTAGAAATTGGAAACGAGCAAAGCTTCAATGAGCATCTAAGCCGATATAACTGCCTTTCGATAAACATGCAACGATTTATACGTGATGCTGGCGAAATTGATGTGATGGAAAGAAAAATCCTAAAGCTGCTTGTCAAAGACATAAAAGATGATTACCAGGAAATTTCTCTTTTTGACGAAACAGATATTGTCCAAGTCATGAGCGATGTATATAGGCAGACAGGTCGTTTTTTTGTAATTCTCATTGATGAGTGGGACTGTATATTCAGGGAGTATAAAGAAGACCATGTGTCCCAAAAAGCCTACCTCGATTTTTTACGGATATGGCTCAAAGACTAGGAATATGTCGCGCTTGCCTACATGACTGGCATCTTGCCCATAAAAAAACATGGCACACACAGCGCATTGAATATGTTTGACGAGTACTCAATGTTAGAGCCCCAAGACTTTGCGCCGTATTATAGGTTCACAGAAGAAGAAGCGTATGCCCTCTGCAAAATCCATGGCGGGGACATGGAACAGATGCGCTCCTGGTATGGCGGATACCACATGAAGTATTGGAGTGGCATTGGCGCAAACACAAAAAATGTCGAGGTCTCCATATATAGCACGAGGTCAGTTGTCCAGTCAATACGGACAGGTTTCTTTCTCTCATACTGGAACCAGACGGAAAATGATTCTGGGCTAGGGGTGCGTCTATCCCCAACAAGCAAGTCAGCGGCGTTTTCTTTTACCCCACAACTGACTTGGGATGGCCAGAGGTGATTTGCGCTATAAGACTCGAGGAGCCTTCTTGAGAGTGTTTGGAGGCTTGACGCCGAAGCAGCGGCCCAAGGCGTGCAAAGAGTCCACCAAGAGGTTTCTTTGCTGCAATACAATGATGAGAACGCTTTGAGCTATGTTGTAGGGCTTGCGTTCTACACGGCAAGGGAGCATTGCGAGATATACCGGGAGCTTCCTTCAGGCAAAGGGTATGCCGACCTTGTCATGGAGCCAAAGTGGGGACGGGAGCAGAAGCCCGCTCTAATTGTCGAGCTTAAGTGGGACAAACGCGCGAGTGGGGCGATTGCGCAAATTAAAGAGAAGTGGTGCATGGATGAATTGAAGGGATCCAGGGAGGTCTTGCTTGTTGGCATATACTATGACAAGGCGAGCAAGGAGCACGAATGCTCTATATAGAGAAATGGAGCCAACCTGGCTGATAGATCCCAAAGTTTGCATACTGTGAACGCTTTGAAAGAAACCTATTCACTGATTGAGATTGTTGGAGCGTAAATGCTTGCGTGATGTCAATCAAACCCAGCTCGATAATTAGGAGAAAACAAAGAACATGCCCCATCGCGCATGTCGGATTAGCAGATAAAGGTTTCTCAATGGGCAAGTGAGGAAAATATCAGAAATAACAGTACTTTATTCTACAACTTATTGTATCATGTGCCAGTCGACTACAAGAAGAACGAGAATTTACAGATACTTTCTACCTGCATTGAAAATAATATTATACAACAAGCAGGCGTGGTTTCAAATATAAAAGAGGCAATAGCGCTCTCGCATGTAGTTGTGAAAAAGGACATTCCTTTGCCTACAGAAGGGAAGTGTGTATTCAATCCAAAAGCATTCAAAGATCTCGAAAAATAATGAAGCAAAACTGAAAAAAGATCAAAGGAAAGGACGTTAATTTAATGAAAGTGCAATTAGAAATGTTTATCAACTTTAATGGAAACTGCCGGGAAGCGGTGGAGTTCTATGCAAAGGCATTCAATTCTTCGGTCAACAACCTAATGACATATGGCGAAGCGCCGCCTGACCCTGGCTATGCCGTGGCGGAAGCTGACAAGAATAGGGTCATGTACGCAGGTGTCCCATTTGGCGGCATGACGATGATGTTTATGGATTATCCTTCTGGCTCGGAAATGGTTATAGGCGACAATATCCACCCAACTATCAGCGTCGATAGCAAAGATGAGGTTACAAGATTGTTTAATGAGCTAAAAGAAGGCGGAGAAGTTTATGGGGAGCTTGGGCAGACCTTTTTTAGCGAGTGGTACGGCATGGTGAAAGACAAGTTTGGCGTTACTTGGCAGATTTTATTCTACTCACAGCCAGAGTAGGATGCCGGTCTAATCTATCATTAAACCCGAATCGCCAGTTCTGGCATAGGGAAGTATCACAAATATAAAACAGATCTTCTATGTTCAAATTTAAGGTTTTAGGCTGTGTTATGCTAAAAGCCTTAAATTTGAATTTCAAATGCAGCCATACACTTGTCGAGATAATATTGTTATAACAGGCTATATATGCTATAATGTTGACATACATAATTCAAAGAGGCAAAAATGGCAAAAACATTGCACAAAAGAGCGCATTTGGAGATCCAGACCCACCGGAAAAACCCCATCGGGATAGTCAGGACATCCTTCAGGGAAAACGGCAAAACCAGGCACATGGAGCTTGGCAGGATAACAGGTGTCGGCTACGACAAGCTCAAGCTGGTCCAGGCTGCGCTCCAGGGGAATGTCGTCCCCACATCCGGGTTCAAGATAGTGTCCTCCAGGGAATACGGCGCAAGCAAAGCTATTTTGGACCTCGCAAAAGAGCTCGGCTTGGACAAGATGATATACTCGCGGACCAGCGAGCATTGGGTAAAATGCTCGCTGGCGATGGTCATTGGGCGCTTGGCCTACCCTGGCAGCAGCAAGTTTGCCCTCTCCCATTGCGGCGCGTACAGCGCGCTTTGGAAAATATGCGGCGTGGATGAGGAGGGGCTGTCTGTGGAGGCCTGCTGCCACGGGCCGATGGACAAGCTCCTCGCCAGGCAGGGCAAGATCCAGAAAGCCCTCGTGGACAAGCGCCTTGGGGAGGGCTGCCTGGTCCTTTACGACATTGCCAGCAGCTGCATGGAAGGCGGGTTTGAAGGCAGCGATATTGTGAAATACGGCTACAACAGGGACAAAAAACGAGGCAAGAAGCAGGTGGCGGTTTCACTTTTGTGCGGCAAGGGCGGATGCCCGGCGGCTGTCGATGTTTTCCCTGGCAATACCAAGGACGAGGCGACAGTTGTGGGCAAGATCGGCGAGCTGCATAAAAAATACGGCATTGAGCAGGTTGTTTTTGTCGGCGGCAGTGGCATGGTCACAACTGCCCAGTACGAGAAAATCAACCACGAGGCTGTCAAGGTGGTTTCGGCGCCCGCCCACGCCAAGATAAAGGAGCTGTGCGGAAAGGGGGTTGTCCAGCCCGGTTTTTTCGACGAGCGGCCCATTGTGGAAGTCGTGGAGGGGGGAATGCGCTACTGCCTGTGCAAAAACCCGGCGATAGCCGAGAAGGAGGGGCGCGCAAGGCAAGCGCTCCTGGACAAGACGAAAGAGGCTCTTGACAAGGCCGTAAACTCCACAAGGAAAGGCAAAAACAGCAAGGAAGCGCGTGCTGGGAGAGTCTTGGGCAAGCACAAGATGGCCAAGTTTGTAGTTTTCAATGGCTCTGGCGACAATCTGACATGGAGCTTTGACGAGAAGAAAATCGAGGCGGAGAAGGCCCTTGATGGCTGCTATGCCATATACACAGATGTGGACGAGGCAAGCATGTCAGCGGTCGAGGTTGTAGAGAGCTTCAAGGGGCTGGCAAGCGTAGAGAAGGCTTTCAGGCGGATGGAGATGCGGCCTTGCTTCCACAGGACAGACCCGGGGATCGAGTGCCATGTATTCATATGCATGCTGGCCTACTACTTGATGTGGCACATGGGCCAAAGGCTCCAGCCCTTGTATGCGCAAGGCGGGGTTGGAGGGAAAAGAAAGTACACATTCGGCTACGTTATTGAGTCGCTGAAAGCCATCCGCGAAAATGTTGCCTCAATCGAGGGGATGCCAGTCCCCGTGATCACTGAGCCGAATGACGAGCAGGAGTTCATCAAGTTCCTTCTAGAGAATCCTGCCTAAAGAGCCATACACTTGAAATTTTAAAAATCAGAAAATGGCTTGCCATACGCTGTTCAGGTCGTTTCTCTTTCAGAAGATCCGATAAAAAAGGACAATCAAAAGACTGAAAAAAATGGTGATAGTCGGAAAGATTGTTGATTCGAGCCAATGAATCTGGGATAATATTGATAGAATATTTGAATGCAGGTAAAGTAATGGGAATAACACTCAAAGAGCTAATTGGCTTGACAAAAGAATTGCCGGAAGAATACTTTGAAGAGGCTTTCGAAAAACTATCAGAATTGAAAGAAAAGGCTGAGCCAGAAAAAGCCAGCCAGCCAAAAACCTGCCCCCATTGCG
>Ga0082212_10000211_pt1 | contig 85884 bp, 79 predicted proteins | sample TergutNt197P3_FD_71548 | JGI IMG/M metagenome (GOLD analysis project Ga0082212, IMG submission 71548) | Neocapritermes taracua P3 segment gut microbial communities from Petit-Saut dam, French Guiana - Nt197 P3 | ecosystem: Host-associated > Arthropoda: Insects > Digestive system > Gut ...
GATGCTGTACGGTGTGTGCAAATCCGTTACGGAACATATCCAGGCGGGCAACCCGTATTCGGAAGTTCGCAAGGTCTATTCGGTGAACATCGTGTATTTCGACCTTGGCGAGGGCGGCGACTATGTATATCACGGCACGACCGATTTCAGGGGCATGCACGCCAGCGACGAGCTGCGCCTGTCGGACAAGCAGTGGAAACTGTACGGGAAAAGGCATCTGAGCGAACTGCACCCCGAATACTACCTTATCAAGGTGCGCAATTTCGACGACGTGGCGAAAAACACGCTCGACGAATGGATTTTTTACCTGAAAAACAACCTGATACGCGATGAATTTACGGCACAGGGACTGGGCCGTGCACGCGAGGTACTGGCATACGACAACCTCAGCGACGATGAAAAACGAGCGTACTGGCGCGATGTGGAAAGCAGACGCATCAGGGATTCGGAGGTCGTCTCGGCGTTCGGCGACGGTGAAATCAAGGGAAGAGCCGAAGGGAGAGCCGAAGGGAGAGCCGAAGGAATAGTCGAAGGAAGAACTGAAGGAAGAGCCGAAGGAAGAGCTGAAGGAAGAGCCGAAGGAATAGTCGAAGGAAGAGCTGAAGGAAGAGCCGAAGGAATAGCCGAAGGAAAAGCCGAAGGAAGAGCCGAAGGAAGAGCCGAAGGGCTTGAAAATGCAGTTATCAACGGTCGCAGAGCGGATTATTCAATAGAAATCATTTCAGCCGTCACCGGATTGACACCCGAACAGGTTATCGAAATCCTCAAAAGAAACAATATGGAATAGCTCCTTAGACAATTAATCGCTTTTTTTTGGATGAACTAATATTTAAAATTGACGAATATGAAGAAGATTTTATGGATGGCACTGACGGCAGTAGCGTTGTTGTCGTGCAAGCAGGAAGAAAAAAACGTTCAATCGCTTTCGGGGTTAAACACGAAAGATTTTGTGGCAGATGTGGATGGAAAGAAGACGGCCTTGTATATGCTGAAAAATTCGAAAGGTATGGAAGCCTGCATCACGAATTATGGCGGACGGATCGTGTCGTTGTTGGTCGCCGACAGAGAAAGACGCATGAAAGATGTCGTGCTCGGATATGGTACGATAGCCGACTATCTTGCTGTCAGTGGAAATTACGGCGCTTTGATTGGACGTTATGGAAACCGTATCAAGGACGGGCTGTTTACGCTGGATAATGTATCCTATCAATTGAACAAAAACAATAACGGCAACAGTCTGCATGGCGGCCCCAAAGGGTATCACGCGCAGGTTTGGGATGCGGAACAGCTTGATGGCCAGACGCTTAAACTGACCTATCTGTCGAAAGACGGCGAGGAAGGCTTCCCCGGCAATCTGAAAGTTACGGTTATCTACAAGGTGACCGAAAATAATGAAATTGATATTCAATATGAGGCAACGACCGACAAGCCTACCATTGTAAACCTGACCAATCACAGTTATTTCAATCTTTCAGGAAGGCCGGGCTCGCAAATTCTGGATCATTATATTTATATCAACGGGGATTCCATTACAGCGGTTGATGCGTCGATGATTCCGGTCGCTGTCATGCCGGTTGAGGGCACGCCGATGGATTTGCGCGTTCCGATGATTATCAGTGAAGGCATCAACAGGGATCATGAACAACTTATACTGGGAAAGGGGTATGATCACAATTGGATTTTGAATACGAAGGGTAGTATTACCCAATTAGCCGCAAAGGTTTATCACGACCAGAGCGGCATCGTGATGGATGTATATACGACCGAACCGGGCATCCAGTTGTATACCGGTAATTTTATGACGAACGACGGCAAGGGTAAGCTGGGGGCTTCCTATCCTCACCGTGGCGCGCTGTGCCTTGAGACGCAACACTATCCGGACAGCCCGAACCAGCCGAACTTTCCTAGTGTCGTCCTGCGCCCCGGCGAAAGATATACCAGTCGTTGCATCTATCAGTTTAAAGTCGTCCCGCAACCGATAAACGAATGACCATCGGTTTTTGCGGGGGCGAGGCGTACATCATCTAATTTTTTACAGGTATGAAATTTATCTTATTATTTGCAAGTTGCATTTTTTCAATCATGGCGATTGAGGCGCAACAAGTGATCAAACTATGGGAGGGCGCGCCTTCTGAAAGTAATGAATTGACGGGCGAGGAAATCGTGAGAAACGATGGAGCAAGCATATCCAATGTGTCGGTTCCGACGTTGACGGTTTACTTGCCGGAAAAGACGAACCGGACCGGTATGGCGGTCGTGGTTTGTCCGGGTGGCGGTTATTCCGGTCTGGCTTTCGACCATGAAGGGATCATGGTTGCCAAATGGCTTAACCAAGAAGGGATAGCCGCTTTTATCCTGAAGTACAGAATGCCGAACAAGCATAAAAACATCCCGTTAAGCGATGCGCAGCAGGCGATCCGGCATGTGCGTGTACATGCGGCGAAATATGATGTCGATCCGTCGAAGATTGGTGTTTGCGGGTTTTCGGCAGGCGGACATTTAGCCGCCACCGTGTCGACCCATTTTGCGACGTCGGGCGTCAGTACGCGCCCCGACTTTTCCATCTTGTATTATCCCGTCATCACCATGACGGAAGCGACGCATGGCGGTTCGCGGAATAATCTGTTAGGTGAAAACCCCTCCAAGGCGGATATTTATATGTTTTCGAACGAAAAGCAGGTCAATGTGAATACGCCCCCGGCCATCATTTTTTTCAGTGACGACGATAAGGCGGTTGTTCCGGTGAACGGTTTGATGTATTATGAAGCACTGAAAAACAACGACGTCCCTGCGGCCATGTACATCTTCCCGACCGGCGGTCATGGCTGGGGCTTTCGCGATAGTTATGCGTACCACAAACAAATGACCGAACTCCTTTCCGCATGGTTGAAACAATATTGACAATTATATTAATATGGAAATAGTAGCAAGCGGGATACGCCCGACAGGCAATTTGCACCTCGGCAATTACTTTGGTGCGATCAAGAGTTTTTTACAGATGCAACATGAATACAATTGTTTTTTCTTTATTGCCGACTGGCATTCGTTGACGACGCATCCGAATCCGACCAATATATGTAAAAGCGTAAACACGATTCTGGCTGAATATTTGGCTTGCGGGCTTGATCCCGATAAGGCGACGATCTATCGGCAAAGCGACGTGCGCGAAGTGGCCGAACTCTATCTATACCTGAACATGAACACTTATCTCGGCGAACTGGAGCGTGTGACTACCTTCAAGGACAAGGTACGTTTGCAGCCGGATAATGTCAATGCAGGACTGCTGACCTATCCGACCCTGATGGCTTCGGATATCATTATACACCGGGCGGTGAAAGTGCCTGTCGGGAAAGACCAGGAGCAGAACATGGAGATGGCACGTAAATGTGCGCGACGTTTTAACCATATCTATGGCGTTGAACTTTTCCCGGAACCGGCCTCTTTTCACCTGTCGGAAAAGGCGGTCAAGGTGCCGGGTCTGGATGGCTCCGGCAAGATGGGTAAAAGCGAAGGGAACGCCATTTATTTGGCGGATGATGAAAAAACGATCCATAAAAAAGTCATGCGCGCGGTGACCGATTCAGGCCCGACGGAACTAAACGGCGAGAAGCCCGAAGCCATACAAAACCTCTTCACGATCATGGAAATCGTTTCCGAAAAAGAGGTATACGACTTTTATAGCGATAAGTACAACGCCTGTGAGATTCGCTATGGCGACATGAAAAAACAACTTGCCGCCGACATCAACGCCTATTGTGCCCCGATCCGGATGCGGATCAACGAGTTGAGCGCCGATGAAGCCTATTTGGAAAAAGTGGCCCGTATGGGCGCTGAAAAGGCGTCGGCGAGTGCTTCGGGGACGTTGCGGGAAGTGAGGAGGATTATTGGATTCAGGTAAATTAATTGAGAATTGAGAATTAAGAATTAAGAGAGGGGGAGGGGGAGTGTGAGTTCTCTATTTCTTTGAAGTATTTGTAGGTGGCGACTTTGAGTTCGGCGCAGGCGGCTTCGTCGCAAACGATGATGCCTTTTGGGTGCATTTGCAGTGCGGTGATCGTCCACATCTGGTTGACGCTGCCTTCGACGGCTTGCTGAAGTGCGCGGGCCTTGTGGTGGCCGTTCACGACAATCAGGACTTCCCTGGCGTCCATGACCGTGCCGATGCCAACTGTCAACGCCGTTTTCGGCACTTGATTGACGTCGCCGTCGAAGAAGCGCGCGTTGGCGATGATGGTATCGGTGGTAAGCGACTTGATGCGGGTACGCGACGCTAATGACGAACCGGGCTCGTTGAACGCCAGGTGTCCGTCAGGGCCGATACCGCCCAGAAACAGGTCGATACCGCCCGCTTTTTGGATGCGTTCTTCGTAGTCGGCACATTCGGCTTGCAGGTCGCTCGCGTTCCCGTTCAGGATATGGACGTTTTTCGCTTGGACATCAATGTGGCTGAAAAAGTTGCTCCACATAAAGGTGTGATAGCTCTCGGGATGTGCTTGCGGGAGGCCAACATATTCGTCCATGTTAAACGTGATGACATGTTTGAACGAAAGAACACCTTGCTTGTAAAGGTTTATCAGTTCCTTGTAGACGCCTTTCGGCGAAGAGCCGGTGGGCAATCCCAGTACAAATGGTTTGTTGGCGGTTGGGTTCTGCCCGTTGATTTTTGCGGCGATATAATCGGCCGCCCATTTTGATAATGCTTCTTGGGTTGGTTGGATGATTAGTCTCATGTTTTAATAATTGAGAATTGAGAATTAAAAATTAAAAATTAAGAGATAGAAGTTGGTTGGCCATGGTTTGGCCGAGGGTGCGGCATTGCGCTTCGGTGCAGCTGTTTTGCTTTTGTTCGACGGGCAGGCCAACGGTCTCCCATTTCATCGCTTCGCCGAAGGCGGCTAACCGTTTGACGGCGGCTCCTGCCCAGGTGTAGGAGCCGAAGTAACCGAACAAACGGTTTTTTATTTCGCGCAATTCGATCTTTCCGAGTAACGCTTCTATTTCGGGGAAAAGATGGTTGCAATACGTCGGACTTCCGATGATCACGCCTTTATAGTTGAAAAGGTCGCGCAAAATGTACGAAGCATGGCTTTTGCTCACATTGTGCACCACCAGGTCGCGGACGCCTGCTTCCGACAATGCGGAGGCAACGGCTTCGGCCATTTGTTCGGTATGTCCGTACATGGTTCCGTAAACGATGGTGACGCCGTCAAGCCCTTCGTAACGGCTTAACCGGTCGTATATCCCCAGCGCTTTTCCGGCTTGCTCTTCCCAAACCGGGCCATGCGTCGAGCAGATCATCCGAATGTCCACGCCGGCAAGTTTTTGGAAAACCTTCTGAACGGGACTGCCGTATTTGCCAACGATATTTGCGTAATACCGGATCATTTCGTCCCAATACCGGCTTGTGTTTATCTCCTTGTCGATGACACCGCCGTCCAAAGCCCCGAAAGTACCGAACGCATCAGCCGAAAAAAGAATTTTATCCGTTTCATCGTAGGTGAACATCGCTTCAGGCCAGTGAACCATCGGTGCGGTATAGAATGTCAGCCGATGCGATCCGGTGTCAAGCGTTTCGCCATCCTTGACTTCATGAAGGCCGGAAGTGACGCCATAGTATCCGGCCAACATGCCGAAAGTCAGTTTGTTGCCAATGATTTGCACATCCGGATATCTATCGCGTATCCGTCGAACGCTACCCGAATGGTCGGGCTCCATGTGATTGACTATCAGGTAATCCAAGGTGCTACCTTCCAATATCTTCTCGATCTTTCCAAGAAAGATGTCCGCAAAACTGTTCTCGACCGTGTCGACCAAAATATTTCGGCTGCCGGTGATCAGGTAGGCATTGTAGGAAACGCCGAAGGGGAGCGGCCATATATTCTCAAATAAATGTTTCTGGCGGTCGTTCACGCCTACATAGTAGATGTTATCTGTAATCTGTTTCATTTGCCACGTCGGTTTCGAATTGTTTTCTGGTCTTTTTTGCTGAACGCTTTCCAGACAAAATAAATGCCCGCCAGGATGAACGGGATGCTGAGTAACTGTCCCATATTCAGCAACATCCCTACCTCGAACGATTCCTGTTCTTTTTTCAGGAACTCAATGAACAGGCGGGCGGTAAAGATGCAAATCATGAATATCCCGAATATCAGTCCCTCTTTTTTCCAGGCATCTTTCTTGAAGTAAAGCCACATACACAGTGCGAAAGTGAGCAGATAACAGATGGCTTCGTAAATTTGAGTAGGATGACGCGGTTCCAGAAAGATTGGCGGCGCGCCTTGTTTCCAATAGTGGAGATTGTCAATAAACCGAAAGCCCCAGGGGAGATCGGTTGGATTGCCGTAAATTTCGTGGTTGAGGAGGTTGCCGAGCCGTATCAGCGCTGCCACCAAGCCGGTGGGCGTCACTAACTTGTCGAATGTCCACATCATATTTTTATGACTGACCCTTTTCGAAAAGAAATAGATGGCCACGATAATACCCAATACCCCTCCATGACTGGCCAACCCGCCTTCCCAGGTATAGAGTATTTTTATTGGATGTGCAAGGTAGTAACCGGGAGAATAAAAAAGGCAATGACCCAGTCGGGCGCCTATAATCATGCCGATGAACGTGTAAAACAGCAGTGGGTCAAGCCACTTCGGGTCGAGTTTTTCGCGTTTCCACATCTGTTGCACGATTTTATAGCCGATGGCATACCCGATGAGAAACATGAGTGCGTACCAGCGTATTTCTCTCGATCCAATGGTAAAGATGGCAGGATCGGTAGTCCAGTCAATTGATAGAAGTGTCATATACTTTTTTTATACTAATCGTTTGATAAGGTCTTTCGGCTCGCCGTAAAGCATGTGGATAACCGGTATTTCGATCATCGTGTAGGCGCCGGGCTGTAGCCGGGTGGCAGCGCGTGCTACGGCTACCATAATTTGAGCCGTCAGCGCAGGGCCATTGATTTTCATGTCGTACGTGATCAGCTGGTTTTGCGTTTTTCCAGATACACCTTTGCGCGTAATTTGAACGCTATGACCCATATCCAGCAGGTTGTCGACCGAATCGACCTGAATGACATGGGTCTCGTCGTGGGCAAAATAGTCGTCCTGTTTGATAGCTGCCGCGACGGCTTCAAAAGGGTAGCCGTCTTCCACTTCGATATAAACCATCCGGCGATGGACGCCAGTTCCCAACGGTATCGTCATGCTTAATGCGGCTTTGACGCCTGCGATTGCTTTCGCGGCAACGGTATGCCCCATGCTCATGCCCGGCCCGAAGTTTGTGAAAGTAATGCCTTTGGGAACAATCGCTTCCAGGAGTGCCCGTAAAATCGAATCGCTACCCGGATCCCATCCGGCGGCAATGATGGATACGGCCTGATTTTTCTTTGCCTCCTGATCAAGCGTGCGACGCAACTCGACAATCTGACCGTGGATATCAAAACAGTCCACCGTATTGATCCCTAAAGTCAATGCTTCCTTAGCAATTTTCTCAACCATGCGCGAAGGCGTTGCCAGTATGGCTACATCCATTTCCGATAGTTTAAAAAGTTGGTCGACCACCCGATAATTTGTCAACTCCGCCGGAATATCCGTCAAAAAAGGGTCGACAATACCTGCCACCTCAAAATCGGGAGCTGCTTCCAGCGCATCCAAAACACATTTTCCGATATTTCCATATCCTACAATAGCTGCTCTAATCATATTTTTTTCAATTACGAATTGTGAATTACGAAGTGCAAAAGTAGTAATTTTTATTACATAAACCGAATTTTTTTGAACAATTACCTCACTACCGCAATTTTCGCCACGACGCTTTCGCCGGCGTCGGGTGTGGTAGCCAGTACGAGGTAAACGCCAGTTGCAACACGCGTCCCGTTACTGTTGCGGCAGTTCCAGACGATTTGGTTCCCGACGGCGCGTCCCTGGAAGATAAGACTTCCGTTGATGTCGGTGATCTTTACGTTGGCATTGTGGGTGAGGCCGGTGACTGTTACGTAGTCAACGAAATCGGGACGGACGGGATTCGGATAGGCATATACGTCGGAAAACGGTTTTTTTTCGGTTGTGATACCGCTGGAATAGGAGATAATGCCATTGCTTGTCCCGAAAAATACCTCGCCTGACTTGGGGTTGACGGCAATGCTGTTGATCGTATTGGACAACAAAGGCGAATTGTCCGTGTTGAAGCTTAGGATTGTTTCCGACCCGTCTTCGTCGATAAGAAAAACGCCCTGACTGCCCGTTCCGATCCATTTCTGATTGTCGGCATCCACCGCAATCGCCGTCACCGATTCGCCGCTCAGAAAATAGGCGTCGCCATCGCGGATCAGGCGCGAGCATGTCAGGCGATTCGGATCGTCGATGGCAAGCGATGGATTGGCGCATTTGAGCAGTCCGATATTGGTTCCGATCCAGATTGTCCCATTCCTGTCTTCGGCCATGCACAAATATTCGCCGGCGCTAATCGATGCCCCCGTGCTGCTCTGTGCGTCGCGGAATGAAGTGAAATAATGGCATACATCGTCCGACTGGTCTTCGAGCGTGCCTCGATCGTCGATCACGGCGATACCCGCATTATCATACGGTACATTGACCCATTTGTGACCTTTGGAGGTGATGAGTATCTTGTCGATTTTATCGGCGTTCATCAGGTCGCGGTAATAGAGCGAGACCCACTCCCCGTTCGGTTTTAGCACGTTGATGGCGTTGGTGGTGTATCCGTTGGTCGACCATAGATTTTTATTTTTATCAAAGCATACGCTTCCGATACGGATATAGTTCGGAGATGTTTCGGCGACATACACCGCTTTTAACGTGCTGTTTTCAAAATTGTACAGATTTACGTACGCGTTATCCTTCAGCTCGATGATCCCTTCGCCGTAAGTAGCGATATAATAATGATTGTCGTCGTCGGGGTCGACGGCGACGCCCATGTAATCCAGCGCGGGCGAGCCAATTCGTTTCCGTATTTCCGTGTCGGCAACGGATTCGTCAAAATTATACCATTCGTCGTTTTCGTAGACCATCAACGTGCCGGGTCGGCGAAAGCGGTCGCTTGCCCGGTCGCCGCCCGCAACCAGCAACTTGTCGTGATGAACGGTCATGAATGCGTTGTAGTTGCGTTTGGGGCTTGGTATGGTCGTATTCGAAACGATTTGGGTGAATTGGTTATCGCTTGCTTTTTGTATGCCGATCAGCCCGTTCGTTCCCGATGCTATCCAATACTTGCCGTCGATGTTTAACGAAGCAACGCCTGCGATTTCGTCCAACCGCACGAGGCTGACCGTGGTAAAATCCGTATAAATCGACAGTTCCCTGTTGGTGAATGTCAGCAGTTCGTCTCGCTGAACCGTCATGTTTCGGATACCGGTCTGCTGCAGCAACCGTTGAATGGTGCCATTGGCGGATTCATAATAGACGCCATTGTTCAGCACGCAAAAAACGAGCGAATTTTGAAAGACACACATACGGAAAATATTCGTTTCGCGAAACCGGTCGGTATTTAATGTCTTTTCTTTCCAGACGCCTGCATCCAACAGGTTGTCTTTCATCGATGCCTGCAAGAGTCCTTCGGTCGTAGCGGCATAGATTGTTTCGCCGATAATGGCGACGGAGTTGACCTGTTTATTCAACTTGTAAGTGTCCATGATCTCCTTTCTCAAAAGATTGATCGCCAGGATGCCAAAATCGGTCGACAGAAAAGCCATCCGGTTATAAAGAAGGATGTCGTTTACCTTTTTACTTTGAACGTTTGTTGCAAGTTTAAGGTAAGGCATGTTCCAGATGCCGTCGTCGTCCCATAAATCAATATTTCCGTTGCTGTAGACGATAATCAGCGTATGTGTCTCGGGGCTGTATCCGATCAGGCTGATGTCGGTATCGCTGAGGCCATTCAGTTTTGAATAGGTGCGTATTTCCTGATCATTCTTGTTGTAACTGTACAAGGCGCCGTTTGCCAGGACAAAGACACGATCGTGTCTTTCGGCCACTGCCCTCGAATCGTGATAGGCCAAATGCGTGTTCCAGTCTTTATGCGTTTGCGCTTTCGGCGATGCGTAAAAAACGATTGCCGCGAAAGCAGCCAAGATGTATTTGAGGTTCATAATTAGCTATTTGGTTTATGGATGCCCGCGAAAAATAATTTTCAATTTTTTCACTTTTCACTTCTCAATCTTGTTCTCAACTTTTGTGTTGCCAGGGCGCGGTGGCTGATTTTATTCTTCAGTGCAGCGCCCATTTCTGCAAATGTCTCGTGATAGCCGTCGGGCATAAATACCGGATCGTAGCCGAAACCGGTTGTGCCGCGCCGGTCTTCGATGATTTGTCCGTCAACCACCCCTTCCATGAAGCATGTCTGGCCGTCTAAGATCAGGGCGAAAACAGTACGGAAGCGGGCTTTCCGGTTTTGTCGGCCCTTGAGCTCCGCGAGTAATTTGTCGACGTTGGCTTTCTGGTCGTGCGCATCGCCTGCATATCGGGCCGAACGGACGCCCGGCTTGCCGCCAAGCGCTTCAACCTCAAGGCCGGTATCGTCCGCAAAGCAATCGTAACCGAAGCGATCATGCACATATCTTGCTTTCAATAAGGCATTTCCCTCCAAGGTGTCGGCGGTTTCGGGGATGTCATCCTCACATCCAATGTCCGACAGGCTGACGATGTTAGCCTGCCCTGAAACAATAGCACGCACCTCTTCGAGTTTGTGGGCATTATTCGTTGCAAAAACAATCGTCTTCATGTTCAATTATAAATCATTATTAGTTATTTCTTACCTTCATTGATAACGCTCATTATAGGATAAAATTGTTTCGGCGAGCAAATTTTGTATATCGCTCGACTTTCGCTATCTTTTGTCAGAAACAGAAGATAGCTTCGCTCGGATAAAAAAATTTGCGAGCAAATTTTGTATATCGCTCGACTTTCGCTATCTTTGTCCGAACAAATCATGCAACTAATACAGTTTTAATTCTTAAAATATTTTTGACAAATGAAAAAGCAAATCGTTATTTTTTTATTGTTACCCTTGTTTACTTTTGCCCAGTTTAAAACAGGGTATCCCGACATTCCCCGTATCGACGTGCATACCCATTGCGGCGATTCGACGGGGAACACTTTTTTTAAGTACTTGGAATACAGGGATTCTGTAAAGCAATGGTTTGATGCCGACATTGCGATGTGGATCAACCTCACGCAGAACGATGTTAGGATGGCAAGCCAAAACACCGGCGGACGCATGCTAAGCGCTTTCAGCACCTACCGACCGGCACAGGTCAGCATCGAGTACTACCGACCGACCGACATCGAGAAGTTGAAGCAGGAGGGGTACATCGGATACAAGATTTGGTACGGCCCCAGTTACAGGCAAAACCCGGAATTGGTGAAATATCCCTATATCGACGATCCGGCCCACGAGGAGGCGTTCTCAATGCTGGAAAGACAGGGTGTTTTTCTTGCCTCGCTTCATATTGCCGACCCGAACGGGCCGATTGAATGTCGAACCACCTGGGCAGCCGACCCTGTCGAGTACTGGCGGGAAATCATTGCGCTCGAACGCGTGCTGAATCGTCATCCCAACTTGAATATCGTGGTGGCGCACGGGTTTTGGCTGATGACGCAGGATGCGCAAATTGATTTCCTGAGGTACATCTTAGATACGTATCCGAATTGTAACTTGGATATTTCGGCGACCATCAATTATGTGAACCTGTCAACTTACGAAAACCTGAGGGACTTCTACATACAGTATCAGGACCGCTTGATCTGGAGCATCGACATGTCGTTCAGAACCAATCTGCAGTCGTTGGACTATTTTATCAAACATACAGGCGACTGGTTCCGTTTCTTGGAAACGGACGACGTTTTTGGAGAAGACCTGGCCTACAACAAGAAGCCTGTCAGGGGATTAAACCTGCCCAGAGAAGTACTTGAAAAACTGTACTATAAAAATGCGCTCCGCATCTATCCGGAGCAGTTGAAAGAAGGCATGAAGCGACTGGGGTATCTTCGGTAGCGACTGCATGCAGTCGGCTGACTGTCATGCTTTCGGGACACGCCGAAGCCCTCCGGTCATACCTTTGGCAACTTCCACGGCGCCCGGTAACTGGCCTTGATCAAATCGTTGGCCTGGCGGTTATCCTTGAATGTATTGGTTTTATCGTCCCATTGAAGACCGACGCCGAGCCTGCTCGAGATATTGGCCAAGTGAGCCAACTTGGCTATTTCGGCTCCGATGGCAATATCGGCATTGGGAAGTTTGCGGCTCTTGATACATTCGAGGTGATTGCCAACGTGTTTGTACAATCCTTTTCCCTCGCCATTCTTCCATTCGATGGCTTCCATGCGCGGCGTGACTGCACTTGGTGCAGGGTCGCAGGGATAGCAATACGGGAAGACCCGTCCCCTGTTGTTTTTTTCGGCGCGTACCTCCCATCCGGCGCGGGTGAGGAGCAGCGTTCCGTTCTCGCCATGGAAGGCTAGCCCTTCGGCACGGTCGAACGGCCCGTTGCCGATGCCGCAGGCATGATCCCAGATGATGTTGAAATTGGGATATTTGTAGGTGGCCATCAGCGTGTCGGGCGTTTCCATCGCATCATCGGGATAGGCATATTTACTGCCTGCGCCATATACGTAGGATGGTAAACCGACGTTCATCGCCTTGAGGGCATAGTCGAGCAGGTGAACGCCCCAGTCGGCCATCAGCCCGCCGGCATAATCCCAGAAGAAACGGAAGTTGTAGTGAAAGCGGTTCACGTTATAGGCACGTTTGGGAGCCGGGCCGAGCCATAAGTCGTAGTCTACCCCTGCCGGCGGACTGGAATCGGGAACTACGGGCAACGTCCATTTACTGGTCTGGTAAGCCCAAACCTTGACGGTGCGCACCCGCCCCAGCTTGCCGCTTTGCACAAAGGCTGCCGCTTCGTCCCAATGCGGATCACTGCGTTGCCATTGTCCTACCTGGACGATACGGTTGTACTTGCGCGCCGCCTTTACCATCAAGTTACATTCCTCGATGCTGTTCGAAAGCGGTTTTTCCACGTACACATCCTTTCCCACTTCGCAGGCATGGACCATCGGAAGGCAATGCCAGTGGTCGGGCGTGCCGACAATGACTACGTCTACCTCCTTGTTGTCAATCACCTTGCGCCAGTCCTTGACGAGCTGGGCAGGTTTCTTGCCTGCTTTTGCTTCTACATCGGCGGCTCGCTTGTTCAGCCATTCGTCGTCGATGTCGCAGAGCGAGATACATTCCACTTCGGGGTATTGCAGAAATGTCTGGAGGTTAGCCCATCCCTGGTTGCGGCAACCGATCAAGCCTACCTTCACTTTGTTGCTTGGGGCTTTCTGCCCGAATATTTCCGTTATCCCACCGGGAACAAATGTGCTTGCACCCAAAACTGCTGCACCCTTGAGCGTGTTTTTCAAAAAAATACGTCTTTCCATTGTAAAAAATGATTAATAGTTAGTATAGCCGTCAAAGGTAAACATTTTTTTTATGATTAGGGACGTTTTTTCGGATAAAGATGGCCGCGGAGAATAAGAATTTTTTGAATAAACGTTCAGATTGTGAAATTATTTGTATCTTTACCGTTTGAATACGTATAACTTTTAACTTATAACTTTTAACTAACACAAAGTATGTCAGACAGTATAGTAATTATTCCAACTTATAACGAGAAGGAAAATGTTGAAAATATAATCCGGGCTGTTTTTGCCCTGGAGAAGGTTTTTCATGTGTTGGTCATTGATGACGGTTCGCCGGATGGAACGGCCGCTATCGTCATGCATTTGCAGGGAGAATTTGCGGGACGTTTATTTTTGATTGAACGATCCGGCAAATTAGGCCTTGGGACGGCTTACATCACCGGTTTCAAATGGGCGATAGCGCAAGGATACGAATATATCTTCGAAATGGATGCCGATTTCAGCCATAACCCCAATGACTTGATACGGCTTTACACAGCTTGTTCGGAGCAGGGCGCTGACGTGGCTGTCGGGTCGCGCTATATCAATGGCGTAAATGTTGTCAATTGGCCGCTCGGACGTGTGTTGATGTCGTATTATGCCTCAAAGTATGTTCGTATGGTGACCGGCATGAAGATAAAAGACACGACGGCTGGATTCAAGTGCTACCGGCGTCAGGTGCTTCAGACGATTGAGTTTGACAAGATACGGTTCAAAGGGTATGCTTTTCAGATCGAAATGAAATTTACCGCTTATAAATGCGGGTTTAAGCTGGTGGAGGTGCCTATCGTCTTTGTAAACCGCGTGTTGGGAACCTCCAAGATGAATTCATCCATATTCGGCGAGGCGTTATTTGGCGTAATCAGCTTGAAATGGCGGAGTTTTTTTCGCCGGTACCCGAAAGCGACCCCGAAAGCGACCCCGAAAGCGACACGGGAGGCAATAGGAACAGGCCAATGAAAACGTTGATTTTTGATGCGCTGATTGTCAACGAACAACGTTCGTTTATAGGCTCCGTTTTGATCGACGGCGACCTGATCGCCTCCGTTCGCGAAGGAACGGAGGCGCAGGTAGGGCAACGGTCGGCAGTAAACCGTATCAATGCACGCGGTAAATGGCTGTTGCCGGGCGTGATCGACGATCAGGTACATTTTCGGGAACCCGGACTTACCCGTAAGGGCGACATCGAAAGCGAGAGCCGCGCTGCCGTTGCGGGTGGCGTGACAACGTTTATGGACATGCCGAATACGCGCCCGCAAACAACGACGCTTGAGGCGCTGGAATGGAAATATCAACGTGCTGCCGAGGTCTCGGTTGCCAACTATTCGTTTTTTTTCGGCGGGACGAATGACAATGCCGGTCTTGTCGCGCAACTCGACCGCAAACGGACGCCCGGCATCAAGCTTTTCCTCGGCTCCTCAACGGGCGACATGCTTGTAGACAGCGAAGAGGCGTTGCGCCGTTTTTTTTGCGAAACGGACTTGCTGATTGCCGTCCATGCAGAAAAGGAAGATGTCATCCGTAAAAACATGACGGAAGCGATGGCCGTATACGGAAAGGATTTGCCTGTTTCCTTTCATCCGAAGATACGGAGTGCGGAAGCCTGTTACGCTTCATCGTCGGAAGCGGTGGCGTTGGCTGCGAAACTTGGTACGCGCTTGCACCTGTTGCATTTGTCGACCGAAAGGGAACTGACATTGCTCGATCGCGGGCCGTGCGACGAACGGAAGATCACCGGCGAGGCCTGTGTGCATCATCTGTGGTTTTGTGACGCTGATTATCCACAGTTCGGCAACCGCATCAAATGGAATCCGTCCATAAAAACAAAAGCAGATCGGGATGCGCTGCGTGGTGCGGTAAACGATAATACCTTAGCAAACGTTGCGACGGATCATGCGCCTCACCTGATCGCCGAGAAAGAAGGCTCATGCCTGACTGCTGCTTCAGGCGGCCCGCTCGTGCAACATTCGTTGCTTGCGATGCTTGCCATGATGTCGGAGGGTATCTTTACAAGGGAAAAAGTTGTCGAAAAGATGTCGCACCATCCCGCAGATTTGTATAAAATCGACAGACGAGGGTATATCCGAGCAGGGTATTATGCGGATTTGGTGTTGGTCGACCCGAATCAACCGACAAAAGTGACGAAAGAAAACCTGCTTTACAAATGTGGATGGTCGCCTTTTGAAGGATTTACATTTCCTCATACTATTTCAAAAACTTTTGTTAATGGAAAAATCAGCTATTCCGACGGGAAAATCAGCAACAAATCCACAGGAATGGAAGTGAAATATTTATAAACGTGACGAAAAATGCACCAATCAAATGTTAAAATCCGCATTTTTTTGAGAAAAAATGGCGAAAAATCAAAAAACCTCCAAAAACATGTTTTATAATATAAAAAAAAAGTTGCACAGGTGTAAAAAAAACCTCACTTTTGCAACGATAACCTAAACAATCTTTTTGCCTTAGAGACTGATACCTATTAAAACCTGTAAAAGGGAAACTTTCAAGAGGGAGTTTCCCTTTTAGTTTTTTGCGTAAATCATTGTCAGTCATGCATCAACGACATACTGAAACGAGAAAGCCTTCTATCCGTGTCATCCAGATTGCATCCCAACCCGTATGCAACCCGTTGCTTGACGGCATGACGGGAATCGCAAATTTTTAGGCGTCGGGCATCAAACAGCCGAAAAGCATACCCGTAAAGCGCAGAAAAGACCTTTTCGCTGTCGGCCATCACTTCCTTGACATGAACCGTATCGTTTGATATTTTTTCGGCAAAAGCAATCCCTGCAGGCGTATTGTCATGGAATGCAACGAAGGATTTTCCACCATAACTTTTCAACTCCTGAAGGATTGTCTCATAGTCGTATGCGTCATGGATGACCGTCCTGCCACGCTCCTGCTGCTTTCGGTTAAAATAATCAAAATGCTTGACCGTACTTTCCTCGAATCGGAGCGGGTAGCAGGAATCCACCGTATCTGCTGAAAAATCGTCGTCATTCAGATATTCAACAGGATGATAAATGGTGTTTGAAAATCCAAGCACGCGATAATAATCGAAGAGCGACGGTTCGGCCGGTATCAGAACGGATAGGGCAAACCCCCGTCTGCTCATTTCGAGTTTCGCATGTCGCATAAGCGTTTTCATCAGCCCCTGACCGCGTTCCAACGGATGGGTACAGGCGCCGCAAATGTAGGCCACCGGCAAGATGCTGTCGTCGAACTTTGCTTTGTAGGGGAGCATTTGCAACGCAGAAACTATCAAGCCATCGCGTTTGATGACCAATGTGTTTTCCGGCCTGTAAACGCGCGTAAAGAAAAGTTCGATATAGGCGGGCGAATCGTTGAACGATTTTTGCCACAAATCTGCGATACGCCATTTGTCTTTTGCTGAAGGGTAAACGACCGACAATCGAGCACTCATGCTGAATGGTTAATTGAGATTTGACATGACATGCTATCTGCTTAGTAATTAGCAAATGCTGTGTTTTTTTCGAGTAAGTGGCAGGGGTGATAGGACATTTTGGATTTTCGTAATCCGGGTATACCTAAATCTTCTTCCCTGTTGATATAGTCGTACTGTTGCGGTATTCTTCGGGCAAACTCCTGACTGATAACGCTGAAGATGCCCTCATAACGGACGTCGGCTTTTTCGGCATGAACGCAGAAGGTTTGGTGGGTGATGGGCGAACCGTACGTGAAGGCGATGATCTGATGGTCGACGACGATCGCGCCGCCCAATAGACTCAACGCCTCGAAATGCGCCATGGCAAAACGCAGGGAACATCTTTCATACAATACTTCTTCAGCGCGTTCCTTTTCCTTGTGCGCATCGAACCAAGTTTGTTCAAGTTTTAGGCATTCTGGTATAATATCCTGTGTGATAGGTAAATAGTCGTAATCATACCGCTTTTTGAATTGGTTGATATGATTGCGTTTGGGTTGATATTTTTTACCTGCAAGCCTCGTTAAATCTTCATGAAGATAGATATAGTCGTAGTAATCGCGTTCCTCGATGAAAGTGAATTTTTCAGGAAATAGCGCGGCGAGCATTTTTTTTTCTTCAGGGGTGATGCCCAGTATCAACAAGGGATGGTTTAGCGCTTTTGCATCCTTCTCAATTTGGTCGATAGCCAGATGCAGGTCGCCATGGCCAACGGGAAACATGTAGGCCAAGCGCTTGCGACCTTTTTCCTTCATGTAAAAACGGATGAATAAAAACTGACCGTGAATGGCGTATTCGCTGTCGAAAAGAAACCGCCAGCTACACATATTGGCAAAAGCCAGATCGCAGTTCATGCGGTTGCCCGGATAGACAAACCTTGCAATCAACTCTTTATCTTCTATTTGTATGGGCTTGAAAGAAAACATTCAATTAAATGAAAACTGAAAATTAAATATCCACATCTTGCCATTCGCCATTCACAAGTTCGCGCAAAGTTGTGTATCCTGCATCTTTCAACAAACCGATGGTTTGCGTTCGTCCATCATTTATCAAGTCGGGGTGATGACAGTCGGAATTAACCATAACCGGTATGTTACGTTTCTTTAGTTCTTTATAGGATGCGACGTGCGGGAACGTTTGACCTTTACGGCTTGTGTTTTTGCAGTTGATCTCAACGGTGTAGCCTTTTTCAGCCGTGAAGTCGAGCAATTGCAAAAAGGGCTTTTGATACCAGTCGGCCTGTATGTCGAAATCGGGATGAAGCACGCCGTTCATATATATTTTGTCGATATGGCCAACAATGTCAAATCCTCCGATCTCAATCATCTGCATGGACGATTCAAAGAACGCCGCCGTCATGCGACGTACGCTGCCGCCAAAACCATCGCGGAGGTACGTTTCAAATTCCGGATAAGGCCCGTCAATACAGGCCATATTTTCTGCCAGTAACGGTTGTCGCAAAGGTAAAAAATGGACGGAACCGATACTGTAGTCAAGCGGCAAGGACTGGAAATAGGGGATGCCGGCGTGATAGGTTGTGTCTAAAAAGTCAATTTCGAGTCCAAGGTAAATTTCGATTTCGCCGGCATACTCGTTTTTCAAACGGGATATCTCCGTCAGATAGGCGGGCATATCCGCTTTCGACATGTTCCATTTTGTCGCGAACGGAAGCGGTGAATGCGACGAGAAGCCATAAGCACGAAAGCGGTTTGCAATGGCGGCTTTCACAAAATCCTCCGGCTGGCTTCGTCCGTCGCAAAACGTACAGTGACCATGAAAATTACTATTTCTATTCATCAGGCTATATTGTTTTTTTTTACCGCCAACCAGTTAATGGATAGTGATAAATGATTAATCACGCCGCAAAAGTAGATGAAATTTCAGAAAAATCCAAGCCGAAGCGGCGAAAAGCGAAGCCAACCGTATCGTTTTTTTGTTTTTCCAAACGACGAAAAATAAAAAAGGGGCGTTTTCGCGTGATGGATAAATAAAATTTTTGTACTTTTGCACGCTCAATGAAAATGTATTATTAACGCTTAATTTTTTTATGAAACGATGGTAAAAAAAATTGGAAACTTAATTCCCGAGACATTTTTTGTAGCCAAAGGCAGTGGCGATTCCGAACTGGAAAAACATGCCGGTTCTTATCACATGGCGTTGCATGATGCCGGCATAGCCGACTACAACATCATGACGTATTCGTCGGTGATACCCGGGACTGCGCGATTGATAACCATGGATGAGGTCGATTTGCCCCCTTTTGGCTCCGAACTTAAAACGATTATGGCGGTTTCGCACGGATATCAGGATGAATTTGTCTCGGCAGGCATTGTCTATGCCTGGATGTATCGCGATGAAAATTTCGACGATAAAGTGGGAGGGCTTGTTTGCGAAGTAAGCGGTCGTTTTCGGATCGAGGAACTTGAAGCGCGCTTGATTCGGGTGATCAATGATTTGCATCAACGTACGTATCGCCGATTTTATCTGGGCGATTTGAATTTTGTTACGGAAGGCATCACCATCGAAAAACGATATGGAACGGCCATCGCCGCGTTGTGTTTTATGGATTTTCAGATGCCGGAAGTAAAGAGGTAGTTATTAGTTATTAGAGTTTAGTTATGAGAGTTTAGTTATGAGGAGGATTATTTTAACTGTTAGTGCGGGTTTCTTGCTTTTGGTTTATGGGGCGGACGTGTGGGCCTGTACCAACATATTGGTAGGTAAAAAGGCTTCGACAGACGGTTCCGTGATGATTTCATACGCGGCTGATTCGCATACGTTGTATGGCGAGTTGTACCGTTGGCCTGCCGCCCGGTGGCCAAAAGGCGCCATGCTCGACGTCGTCGAATGGGACACGGGCAAGCCGCTGGGACAAATTCCACAAGTCGAACAGACGTATTCGGTTGTCGGCAATATGAACGAATACCAGTTGGCCATTACCGAAACCACCTTCGGAGGACGCCCCGAATTAGTCGATACGACCGGTATCATCGACTACGGAAGCCTGATATACATTACTTTACAACGCGCCAAGACTGCCCGCGAAGCGATTCGGGTCATGACCGACTTAGTTGCCGCGCATGGCTATTGCAGTGGCGGCGAATCGTTCTCGGTTGCCGACAAGCAGGAAGCCTGGATCATGGAAATGGTCGGTAAAGGCCCTGGCCGGAAAGGCGCTTTGTGGGTCGCCATACGCATACCTGACGATTGTATAGCGGCACATGCCAACCAGGCACGCATACAACAGGTACCGATCAACGATAAGGACAATTGCCTGTATGCACCGGATGTGATTTCCTTCGCGCGTGAAAAAGGTTACTTTACAGGCAATGACAAGGATTTCAGTTTTACAAAAGCCTATTGTCCGTATGAATTTGGCGGGTTGCGCGGGTGTGAGGCACGGGTCTGGTCGGTATTTCGCCAGTACGACCCTTCGATGGAACAATATGCCGATTTTATCAAAGGGGATGTTACGAAGAATCCGATGCCCCTGTATATCAAGCCCAACCACAAACTGTCGGTGCAGGATGTACAGCGTTGCATGCGCGACCACTATGAAGGAACCGACCTGGATATGACAAAAGATGCGGGGGCAGGGCCTTGGAGGGTTCCTTACCGCTGGCGCCCGATGCACTTTGAAGTGGATGGGCAGGAATACCTGAATGAACGCGCCATCGCCACGCAACAGTCCGGCTTCGTGATTGTGCCGCAGATGCGAAGCTGGTTGCCCGACGTCGTGGGCGGAATCCTTTGGTTTGCTACCGACGATGCCGACATGACCGTTTTTAATCCGGTCTACAGTTCTTCGCTGACGGTACCCGAATGTTATCGCGTCGGTAATGGCGACCTGTATAATTTCTCGTGGACGGCGGCGTTTTGGATTCATAACTGGGTGGCCAACATGGCTTACGGTAAATATAACTTGATGATAGCCGATATTCGTAAAGTACAACAGGAGTTGGAAGACGGATACCGGCAGAAAATACCCGTGATTGATAAGGCTGCATTGGCACTGTACGACGACAATCCGGATGAAGCGCGCAAATTTCTTACCTGGTTCAGCACGACAACCGCCGACCAGGCAACGGCGCGCTGGAAGTCGTTGGGCGAATATTTGCTTGTCAAGTATATCGATGGAAACGTGAAGAAGGAAGAAAACGGGCATTTCAAGCGCAATCCGTACGGCATGCCCGAATATCCCGATTTCCCGGGATATGACGAAGCGTATTACAGGTCGATAGTCAATAGCGCTGGCGAGCGGCTGAAGGTGAAGTGAGGATTCGATGATTAATCATGGCAAAGACAAAGACCGTATATGTTTGTTCCGGTTGCGGGGCGGAATCGCTTAAATGGATAGGCAAGTGTCCGTCGTGCGGCGAATGGAACACCTATTCGGAAATGAAAATCACGGAACCGGTCGCACAACGATCGTTTTCGGTCGTGCCCAATGACGGGTCGAAACCGCGACTGCTGCGCGACGTGACGTTGACGGAAGAAACGCGGTTGGACTTGGGCGATGGCGAACTGAATCGCGTACTGGGAGGCGGTCTTGTCAAGGGTTCGCTCGTCCTGATTGGCGGCGAACCGGGTATTGGCAAGTCTACGCTCGTCCTGCAGACGGTACTGCAACTGAAGGCGTTGCGTGTCTTGTATGTATCTGGAGAAGAAAGTGCACAGCAACTAAAACTTCGTGCGGAGCGGTTGGATGGCCGTCTTGACGATCGGGATCTTTGTTATGTGCTTTGCGAAACGAACCTTGAGCTGATTTTCAAACATATACAGTCGCTTCAGCCGGATTTGCTGATTATCGATTCCATCCAGACGATATTTACGGAGGCTGTCGATTCGTCGCCGGGGAGTATCACGCAGGTACGCGAATGTAGCGCGGCGATTCTGAAATTTGCCAAGGAGACCGGGACGCCCGTTTTGTTGATCGGACATATCAACAAGGAAGGCAGTATTGCCGGCCCGAAAGTGTTGGAGCATATTGTCGATACGGTTTTGCAGTTCGAAGGCGACCAACATTACATGTACCGAATCCTGCGGAGCCTGAAGAATCGCTTTGGAAGCACGTCGGAGCTCGGTATCTATGAGATGCGCCAGAATGGTCTCCGACAGGTCGACAATCCCTCCGAACTGTTGTTGACGGAGAACCATGCTGGATTGAGTGGCGTTGCTATCGCCGCCGCCATCGAAGGGGTACGTCCGTTTTTGATTGAGACGCAGTCGTTGGTAAGCTCTGCCGTCTATGGCACCCCGCAACGCAGCGCCACAGGTTTTGACATCCGCCGCATGAACATGCTGCTGGCCGTACTGGAAAAACGCGCAGGCTTCAAGCTTGTTCAGAAAGATGTGTTCCTGAATATTGCCGGCGGATTACGGGTCAGCGATCCGGCCGTCGATTTGCCGGTCATCAGCGCCGTGCTGTCGTCGAGCTTGGACATAGCTATCGAAAGGGGCGTGTGCTTGGCCGGCGAAGTAGGGCTGTCGGGCGAGATTCGTCCGGTGACGCGTATCGAACAACGCATTCAGGAAGCCGAGAAGCTCGGTTTTACGCGTATCATCATTCCCGCCATGAAAGGGGTGGAAGGACTAAAAAACCAAATAGAAGTCGTCAAGGTGAAAAAGGTTGAGGATGCTTTTCGCCATTTGTTCGGGTAAGGTGACATGGTCAAGGAGATACAGTTGCGGGTTTTACCGGAAGAGGCTGTAAACGAGCAGTCGTTGCGCGGCGTGGTTTGCCGCGAACTGGGCGAGCAGCCCGAAGCAGTCCATGCCGTCCGTGTTATGAAGCGCTCCATTGATGCACGCCAGCGTACTATATATATTAATGTACGGGTGCGTGTTTTTCTTTTCGAAGAGCCGACGGAGCAGATTTTTCAAACGATTGAATACAGGGACGTTTCCAAGGGCAAAAAGGTCGTTGTGGTGGGCGCCGGTCCGAGCGGATTGTTTGCAGCGCTTCGACTGATCGAGCTGGGGCTGCGACCTGTCGTGATCGAACGCGGAAAAAATGTACACGACCGAAAAAGGGATATTGCGCAAATCAGCAGGACGCAGCAGGTCGACCCCGAATCCAACTACTGTTTTGGCGAGGGCGGCGCAGGCGCTTTTTCCGACGGTAAACTTTTTACGCGCAGCAAGAAACGCGGTTCGGTCGAGCGTATATTGCATGTACTATGCCAGCATGGCGCTTCTACTTCGATTTTGTCGGACGTCCATCCGCATATCGGTTCCGACAAATTGCCGCGTGTGATTGAAAACATTCGAAACCGTATCATTCAATCGGGCGGGGAAGTGCATTTTGAAACTTGTATGGATTCGTTGATTATCAAAGGCAACGAGGTGTTGGGCGTTCGTCTGCGCGACGACCGCCTGTTCATGGGACCCGTCATTTTGGCTACCGGGCATGCGGCGAGGGACGTTTACCGTTATCTCTCCACGCAGAAGATAGCGCTCGAAGCAAAAGGGATTGCCGTTGGTGTACGACTGGAACATCCGCAGGCATTGATTGACCGGATTCGCTATCATCACCCTGACGGACGCGGCGCCTATCTGCCGGCTGCCGAATATCGTTTTGTAACACAATCGGCAGGCCGGGGCGTCTATTCGTTTTGCATGTGTCCCGGCGGATTTGTCGTACCTGCGGCTAACGGGCCGGAAGAGGTGGTCGTAAACGGCATGTCGCCCTCGAACCGTGGCTCACAATGGGCAAACGCCGGCATGGTCGTCGAGGTACGCCCCGAAGATTTACAACCCGTAGAGACGCGGCACGCCGCGTCTCTACAAATGGTTTATTTTCAAGCACAATTGGAACGGATGAGTTATCATCATGGCGGGATGAAGCAAGCCGCGCCCGCCCAACGAATGACAGATTTCGTGCAGAAACGCAACTCGACCACGTTGCCTGCATCCTCCTACTTGCCCGGATTAGTAGCCTCGCCGTTGCATCTTTGGATGCCCGAGCCTATCACGTCGCGGTTGCGCGAAGGATTCAGCCAGTTCGAAAAAGTATCACGCGGATTCTTAACCAACGAAGCCTGCCTGATAGCCGTCGAATCGCGTACCTCGTCGCCTGTCCGTATCCTACGCAACAGCGACACAATGCAACACATACAACTGAAAGGACTTTATCCGTGCGGAGAGGGCGCCGGCTATGCCGGTGGAATCGTTTCAGCGGCAATCGACGGCGAACTTTGCGCTGAAAACGTTGCTTCAACATGCAACTATTAAAAAAATATTGCTACCTTTGCGACCGTATAAATGCAGCGTGCGCATTTGCTTTAAATGAATATTTTAATAACCGATGTTTAATATTGTCAATAAGCGTATGAAAGTATTAATGAAATTTACAGTTTGCTCTTTGTTCATGTTTTGTGCCTGTACACCGGATGATGGATGGGAACATCTTTTTAACGGCAAAGATTTTACTGGCTTTGTTCAACTGAACGGTAAGGCGCCCTATCGCGTGGAAAATGGTATGCTTGTCGGGAAATCAGTTATGGACCAGACGAATAGCTTTATGGCTACAGAGCTTGATTACGGAGATTTCATTCTTGAGTTTGATGTGATGTGCGACACGTCGCTTAATTCGGGCGTACAGTTTCGAAGTGAAAGCCGTCCCGATTACCAGCATGGTCGCGTACACGGGTATCAATGCGAGATCGACCCTTCCGACCGTGCATGGAGCGGTGGCATCTATGACGAGGCGCGGCGGGGATGGCTCGTTACCCTGCAAGGGCATGAGCTGGGGCGCGCAGCCTACCAAAAGGAGGGCTGGAACCGTTATCGGATTGAAGCGTTCGGCGATACGATCCGTATCTGGCTGAATGGGGTGAATACGGCGAACTTGCTCGATAACATGACGAAAAAAGGGTTTATTGCTTTTCAGGTACACGGGATAGGAAAAGATGCTTCGCGGGAAGGAAAGGAAGTGAAATGGAAGAATATCCGTATCATGACTGACAACATCCGCGAAAATTTGATGGCGGGCACCCTGATACCGGAGGTGAACAGGCTTCCGAATACACTTTCGTCGCGGGAAATAACCGATGGATGGAAACTTTTGTTCGATGGCCTGACCACAACGGGATGGCGTGGCGCGCATAAGCGTGCTTTTCCCGAGAAAGGCTGGATAATCGGGAATGGCGAACTGACCGTGCTCGCTTCCGGCGGAGGTGAAGCTGCTTACGGTGGCGACATCGTTACAATAGATGAATATGCTGCCTTTGAACTGAGTGTGGAGTTTAAAATCACCGAAGGCGCCAATAGCGGTATCAAATATTTTGTCACCGAAGCCGAGAAACAGCAAGGTTCTGCTTTTGGCCTTGAATATCAGATTCTTGATAATGCAAACCATCCGGATGCCATGCTGGCTACCAAACACGAAGGAAGCCGGCAATGTGCAGGACTTTATGATTTGATCAAACCGCAGCAAATCCGTTTCAACGGCGTTGGACAATGGAACTTAGCCGTCGTCAAGGTGTTCCCCAACAACCATGTCGAACATTGGCTAAACGGTTTCAAAACAGTGGAATATGAGCGCGGCTCGGCTGCTTTTCGGGAGCTGGTGAAAGGCAGCAAGTTTGCCGCCAAAGCGTATAACGCCAACGGCCTGTTCGGCGAAGCCCTCAAGGGGCGCATCCTTTTGCAGGATCATGGTGATGCCGTATCGTTCCGGAGTATTAAAATACGGGAGATGAAATAGTTGGGGTTAATTATTTTTTTTTTTGATTTATTGCAATATTTGTAGTATCTTTGCAGCCGGTTAAGAGTAATAATAGAGAGCATGAGAGGAGGAAGGGGAGCAGAAAGCTCCCCTTCTTTTATGCAAGTTGCTTTCCCTGATGAAAAAAATCTTTCTTTTGAAAAGTCGGAAAATAATTAATTCTAAGTAATATGGCGCGAAGAAAAGGAGAAACGGTCAGTATGATTGATACGCTGGCGGAATTTAAGGAGCTGAAAAATATTGACAAGGAAACAATGATCAATGTATTGGAGGAATCGTTTCGCAATGTGATAGCTAAAATGTTCGGTACTGACGAAAATTACGATGTGATCATCAATCCGGAAAAGGGTGATTTCGAGATATGGCGGAACCGAATCGTTATCGAAGACGGGAAACTGTTGAACCCCTATCTGGAGGTTTCGTTGAGCGATGCACGCAAGATGGATCCGGATTGTGAAATCGGAGAGGAGGTGACCGACGAGGTTTATTTTGAAAAATTTGGCCGTCGTGCCATCTTAAATCTTCGGCAGACCCTTGCATCCAAGATTCTGGAACTGCAAAAAGATAATCTTTTTGCCCGGTACAGGGAGTTGACCGGCACCATTATTTCAGCCGAAGTATATCAGATTTGGAAAAAGGAAATTTTACTGTTAGACGACGACGGGAATGATTTGTTGCTTCCCAAAACCGATCAGATACCATCGGATTTTTTTCGGAAAGGCGAGACTGTACGCGCTGTTATTAAAGATGTTACGAACGATAATAATAACCCGAGGATTATCTTGTCGCGGACGAGTAATCTCTTTTTGCAACGTTTGTTCGAATTGGAAGTGCCCGAAATCAATGATGGTCTTATCACGATCAAGGCAATTGCCCGCTTCCCCGGCGAACGTGCAAAAATTGCCGTCGAATCCTACGATGACCGCATTGATCCGGTTGGCGCTTGTGTAGGTATGAAAGGTTCACGCATCAGGGGTATTGTCCATGAGTTGCGAAACGAAAATATTGATGTGATCAACTATACGTCGAATATCAAACTTTTTATCCAGCGCTCATTAAGTCCGGCAAAAATTTCGGATATCCGGGTAAATGAAGAAGAGAGAAGCGCGGAGGTTTTTCTGCGTCCCGAAGAAGTATCGCTTGCCATCGGAAAAGGCGCGCTGAATATCAAATTGGCCTGCATGCTTACGGACTATAAGATAGATGTATTTCGTGATATTGGAGACGCCGAAGAGGATGATTATTACCTGGATGAATTTTCGGATGAGATTGATGCGTGGATTATCGATACCTTAAAAGGATTGGGCTTCAATACGGCTAAGAGTGTCTTGAAAATGTCGCCTGAAGAAATTATGGAACATGCCGATCTGGAAGAGCAGACGGTGAAAGACGTGTTCCGTATTTTGTCTGCTGAGTTTGAAGAAGAAGAAAAAGAATGAAAATATATGCCCGTAAGATTATACAAAGTAATTAAAGATTTGAATGTGGGACTTTCTACGGTAGTAGAATTTCTGAACAAGAAAGGATTTGCAGTCGAAAGTAATCCGAATGTAAAGCTATCCGACGAGCAATATGAGTTACTCCTAAAAGAGTTTGGTCAGGTTGCCCCGGCGAAAGACAAGCATATTTTCAAGCCTTTCTTTAAGGACATTGCTGCTAAGGACAAGTCCAAACAGTTGGAAGTAAGGGAAATTAAGACGATTATTCCGGAAGACATCAAGCCACGGTTCAGCACGGTCGGGAAGATTGACCTTGATAAACCGGCAAAAGTAAAGCCATCGCCATTAACTCCTGAAAAGTTTTGGCATGCAAAAGAAATACCGCCATCCCCTTTTAAGCCCAAACAGCAGGCAACAGAAAAAGAACAGCCGAAACTTGATGTACGCCTCGAAAAGGAGGCGGTCAAGAAAGAAGAACGCAAGGTAGAAGCGGTGGAAGCGGCGGAAGCAAAATCCCCAGTCAGGACGCCTGCGACGGTGGCTCCCGCGAAGGTTGAAACCCCAGCCCCGGCTCCGGCGCCCACTCCGAAAGTTGCGCCCGCTCCGGAAGTCGTGCCCGCTCCGAAAACTGCACCCGCTCCGAAAGCTGCGCCCGCTCCGGAAGCTGCTGCGCCCACTCCGGAAGCTGTTGCACCACCTCCTGCTCCGAAGGTAATCGAAAAAATAAAACCGCAGCCGCAACCGCATCCGCAGCAAAAACCGAAATTTGAAAATAAACCCAGAACGGTGCAGGATAGAAAGGTAAAAGAAAAAACGCCTGCGACAAAAGTGGAAGAACCTCTTCCCGCGAAAGAGGCGGCTAAAGACATACCGTTCCGCTTGAATAAGCCACACATGGAAACGGGCCTAAAAGTGAAGGGTAAAATCGACCTTGACAGTCTCAATCAGGCAACCAGCCCGCGAAAGAAATCAAAAGAGGAGAAAAGACGCGAACGGGACGAACGTCGGGAGAAAACGTTGACACAGCGTAAAACGCAAAGCACACAGCCCAATAAAACGTCCGACAAAAGTACGTCGGGCGACCATATTAGTAACAGGCAAAAACGAAAACGTATCCGGAAAGACCGGGTCGATATCGCTGCCACGCAAGGTACGAATGTGCGCCGTGACGACCGCCTGAAACAACAACGACCGAAAAGACCTGTCCGCGTGGAGGTGAATGAAGAGGATGTCCAGAAGCAGGTGAAAGAAACCCTGGCGCGCCTGACGAGCAAGAACTCGAAAGGCAAAGCTGCCAAATACCGCAGGGAAAAACGCGATGCGGCGGCCACCAAGGAACAAGAACTCCTTGAGGTCGAAAAACGGGCAAGTAAAATATTGAAACTGACGGAGTTCGTGACAGCCAACGACTTGGCAAGCATGATGGATATACCGGTTACAAAAGTCATATCCACCTGTATGAGCATAGGCATTATGGTCTCCATCAACCAGCGCCTTGATGCGGAAACAATTAATATTGTGGCGGAAGAGTTCGGTTTTACTACCGACTATGTAAGCGCGGATGTGGTAGAAGCAATCACGGAAGAAGAAGACAAAATAGAGGATATGGTATCCCGCCCGCCTATCGTGACGGTGATGGGACATGTCGATCATGGAAAAACGTCTTTACTGGATAATATCCGCAATTCAAATGTCATCGCCGGCGAGGCCGGTGGTATTACCCAGCATATTGGCGCCTACAATGTGAAACTACCCGATGGACGCCGCATTACATTCCTGGATACACCCGGACATGAAGCCTTTACCGCCATGCGGGCACGGGGCGCCCAAGTTACCGATATCGCCATAATCATCGTTGCAGCCGACGATAGTGTGATGCCGCAAACGGTTGAAGCCATCAATCATGCTGCAGTAGCAGGCGTGCCCATCGTTTTTGCCATCAACAAGGTTGACAAATCGCACGCAAACCCTGAAAAAATCAAGGAGGAACTGGCGCAGATGAACTATTTAGTCGAAGACTGGGGAGGGAAATATCAAAGCCAGGAAATATCCGCAAAACAAGGAATTGGCATTCCCGACCTGCTTGAAAAGGTATTGCTGGAAGCCGACTTGCTGGAACTGAAAGCGAATCCGAATCGCCGTGCTACCGGATCGGTTATCGAATCATCATTAGATAAGGGACGGGGCTATATTTGTACGGTGCTGGTCAACGGCGGCACCTTGAAACAGGGCGATATCGTGCTGGCCGGCACGCATTATGGACGCGTAAAAGCCATGTTCAACGAACGGAACCAACGCATCGAACAGGTAGGCCCGTCAGCGCCGGCCATCATTCTCGGATTGGATGGCGCTCCACAAGCCGGTGATACGTTTAATGTGCTGGAAACCGAGCAGGAAGCACGCGAGATAGCGACACGACGCGAACAGTTGCAACGCGAACTGGGACTTCGCACGCAGAAACGCTTCGGCCTCGAAGAACTCGGACGACGTCGCGCGTTGGGTAACTTCCATGAACTGAATCTGATTGTCAAGGGTGATGTGGACGGTTCGGTCGAAGCCTTGTCGGATTCGTTGATAAAACTCTCGACAGAAGAAATTCAAGTGAATGTCATCCATAAGGCAGTCGGCCAGATTTCGGAATCGGATATCTCGTTGGCAGCTACTGCTGATGCCATCATCATCGGATTCCAGGTGCGTCCCTCCGTGCAAGCCCGTCGCCAGGCAGAAAATGATGGAGTGGATATACGCCTGTATTCAATTATCTATGATGCCATTAACGAGGTGAAAGATGCCATGGAAGGTATGTTGTCGCCCGAAATACGCGAAGATTTCTGCGGAGAAGTGGAGGTGCTGCAAGTATTCAAAATCTCGAAGGTGGGGACGATTGCCGGCTGCATCGTGAAAGAAGGCAAGATAAAACGCACAAACAAGGTGCGTGTTGTTCGCGACGGTATTGTGGTTCATACCGGCGACCTGGGATCGCTGAAACGCTACAAGGATGAAGTGAAGGAAGCCGTCTCCGGCCAGGATTGCGGTATATACATTAATTATTATAATGACATCCGGGTGGGCGATATTATCGAGCCGTTCGAGCAGGTGGAGATAAAGAAAACGCTGTAATTGTAGGGGCGAACCGCGTTCGCCCAATTCATAATTCATAATTAATAACTCATGATTAAATAAAATGAACTGGTTGGACATTGTGATTTTGTGCCTGTTGGGCGTCGGACTGATAAAGGGCTTGTACGACGGCGTCGTCAAGCAAGTGGTTGCGCTTGTCGCATTGATTTTCGGCGTCTATCTGTGTTCAGGCGTAGCCACCTGGCTGTGTAACTGGTTACTGCAATTGGAATGGTTTCCGCAAGGCGGGGTTTTGTTGACAAGTTATTTTCTGGGATTTATCTTGATTGTCGGAATCATCCTGCTGGCAGGACGTATCGTTCATCGAATCGTGGATGCCACCCCGTTAAGCATTTTCAATCATCTGACCGGCGGACTTATCGGACTGGTGCTGATGGTTGTGTTTGTCAGTGTATCGCTGAACCTGATTGAAACGGTCGACCATCAGTCGGCTTTGTTGTCGCAGGAGATAAAGGTCGAATCCCGATATTACTATTTGATAAAAAATATTATTCCGAACCTTTTCCCCGGTAATTTATTCAATTTACCAAAAGAGATTTTCGGATAATGGGAGAACAGGACCCGCTTTTCAGCAAGATTACCGGTAACGAATATAAATACGGCTTCACAACGGACGTGGAGATGGATCTGATTCGTAAGGGCTTGGACGAGCGTACGGTACGCATGATTTCGGAGAAGAAGGAAGAACCTGCATGGTTGCTTGACTTTCGCCTGAAAGCGTTTCAATACTGGCAGACGCTGGAAATGCCCAATTGGGCGCAATTGAATATTCCTGATATTGATTATCAGGATATTATCTATTATGCAGCCCCAAAGAAGAAAGTAGAACGCAAAAGACCAGACGAACGCTTAGGCGGAAGCCCTGACGAAAGCCCTGATGAAAGCCCTGACGACGATGTTGACCCTGAACTGATGAAGACATTCGACAAGTTGGGCATACCGCTTCACGAACAAAAAATATTGAGTGGGGTAGCTGTCGATGCGGTGATGGATAGTGTCTCGGTCAAAACGACCTACAAGGATACGCTGGCCGAAAAAGGGATTATCTTTTGCTCTTTCAGCGAGGCTGTAAAACATCATCCTGATTTGGTGCAGAAATATCTCGGAAGCGTAGTCGGTTATCGGGACAACTTTTTTGCGGCGCTCAACGCGGCTGTTTTCTCCGACGGCTCTTTTGCCTATATCCCCAAAGACGTGCGTTGTCCGATGGAACTGAGCACGTACTTTCGTATCAATGCAGCCAATACCGGACAATTTGAAAGGACGTTAGTTGTGGCCGACGATGACGCGTATGTAAGTTATTTAGAGGGATGTACGGCTCCACGACGCGATGAGAACCAACTCCACGCGGCTGTCGTTGAGCTTGTGGCCAATGCACATGCCGAGGTTAAATATTCGACTGTTCAGAATTGGTATCCGGGCGACAAGAACGGAAAGGGCGGTATCTATAATTTTGTTACGAAACGGGGTATTTGCAGGGGCGAAGGAAGTAAAATATCGTGGACACAGGTCGAAACGGGCTCAGCCATCACATGGAAATATCCGTCGTGCATACTGGCAGGCGATCATTCAACGGGTGAATTTTATTCCGTTGCCGTAACGAATAATCACCAGCAAGCCGATACCGGCACCAAGATGATCCACCTCGGACGGCATACGCGAAGCACGATTGTGTCCAAGGGTATCTCGGCCGGTCATAGCCAAAACAGTTACCGCGGGCTGGTGAAAATTTCCCCACGGGCCGACAATGCACGCAACCATAGCCAGTGCGACAGTCTTTTGCTTGGATCAACCTGCGGCGCGCATACGTTTCCGTACGCGGACATTCAAAACGAGACCGCTATCGTGGAGCATGAGGCAACAACCTCGAAGATAAACGAAGACCAGTTGTTCTATTGCAACCAGCGGGGAATTGATACGGAAAAGGCTGTTGCCCTGATTGTGAATGGCTATGCCCGCGAAGTAATGAACAAACTGCCGATGGAGTTTGCTGTCGAGGCGCAGAAGCTTTTGGCGGTTTCGTTGGAGGGGAGTGTGGGCTAAATTTTACTTTCCAGTGGAAAGCAAAATTTAGCCTAATTAAGAATTAAGAATTAAGAATTAAGAGATAAGGGTTAATAACTATGCTTGCAATAAAGGATTTACATGTATCGATAAATGGGAAGCAGATATTGAAGGGCGTCAATATGACGGTACAGCCCGGCGAAGTGCATGCGATTATGGGACCGAACGGGTCGGGTAAAAGTACGTTAAGCAATGTGTTGGCTGGTCACCCGTCGTATGCGGTGACGCAGGGAACGATCGTCTACAAGGGAAAAAACTTGCTGGACCTGAAGCCGGAAGAACGAAGTCGCAACGGTATCTTCCTCAGTTTCCAGTATCCGGTGGAAATACCGGGGGTCAGCATGGTCAACTTTATGCGTGCTGCCGTGAACGCACACCGCGAATATCGGGGCGACGAGCCTGTCCCGGCGACCGACTTCCTGAAGTTGATGCGCGAAAAACGCGCATTGGTCGAGATGGACAGCAAGCTGACCGGTCGCAGCGTGAACGAGGGTTTTTCCGGCGGTGAGAAAAAACGCAACGAGATATTCCAGATGGCAATGCTTGATCCATCGCTTTCCATTCTCGACGAGACCGACAGCGGCCTCGACATCGACGCCTTGCGTATTGTTGCAAATGGGGTCAACAAACTCAAAACGCCGGAAAATGCCACTATCGTGATTACACATTATCAACGGTTACTCGATTATATCAAACCGGATGTCGTACACGTTTTGTATCAAGGACGGATCGTAAAGACGGCTGGCCCCGAACTGGCGCTGGAACTGGAGGAAAAAGGATATGACTGGATCAGGTAATTAGTAATTACTAATTACTAATTACTAATTACTAATTACTAATTACTAATTACTAATTACTAATTACTGAACGACGACAACTAAAAAAACTGACCAATGAAGCAATATTTAGACCTGTTTTCACAACAGGAACGTCTTATTCGGCGTCATGCGCCTGAATGTATGAACGATTTGCGTGCACAGGCATTGGATGATCTCAGGCGTCAGGGATTCCCGTCTGCAAGAGATGAGGATTTTCGCCATACGGATGTAGCGCAAGCTTTCACGCCCGATTTCGGACTTAACTTTAAACGCTTGAAGACGCATATCAATCCGGCAGAGATTTTTCGTTGCGATGTGCCGAACATGAGTACGCAGTTGTATTTTGTTGTCAACGACCTGTTCTATCATGATGTAGCGCCTCCATCGTCGTTGCCGGATGGTGTTTATGCCGGTAGCATGAAGGCATTTGCCGATGGTTATCCCGATGTCGTATCCAAATATTACGGTAAATTGGCAAGAACATCCGACGATGCGATTACGGCGTTTAACACGCTGTTTGCACAGGATGGCTTCGTGTTTTATGTCAAGCATGATGTAAGACTCGAACGGCCTGTTCAGCTGGTGAATACGATCCGCAGTCAGGTCGATGTGATGGTCAACCGTCGCCTATTGGTGATCATGGAACCCCGTTCGGAAGCACGACTGTTGGTTTGCGACCACAGCATGGACAACGTGAAAAGTTTGTCGACACAGGTCGTTGAGATTTTCGTAGGCGAGGGGGCGTATTTTGATTATTATGACCTCGAAGAGAGTTCAGGTTCGACGACCCGCTTTTCCTCTTTGTACGTCGACCAAAAAACGATGTCGAATGTGCTGGTGAACGGTATCACACTGAATAACGGACTTACGCGCAACAACTATCGTATCGCGCTGAATGGAGAAGGGGCGGAAACGACGCTTTGCGGGATGGCTATTCAGGATCAGAACCAGCAGGTCGATACCTACACCCATATCACCCATGCGACGCCGCAATGCAAGAGTAGGGAGTTGTTTAAAAATGTGTTGAACGACCAGGCTATCGGGGTGTTCAGCGGTCGCATATCGGTATGGGAAGGTGCTCAAAAAACGGAGGCTTTTCAGACGAACCGCAACATGTGCCTGACACGCGAAGCGCGAATGTACAGCAAGCCACAGCTTGAAATATATGCCGACGACGTCAAATGTTCGCATGGCATGACCACCGGCCAGTTAGACGAACAGGCGCTGTTTTACATGCAAAGTCGCGGCATATCGCGCGAGGAAGCGCGCATGTTGCTTAGTGTTGCCTTCACATCCGACGTGATTGACAACGTGCGGCTGGAACCCCTGAAAGGTCGCCTTCATTATTTAGTTGGAAAGCGTTTTCGCGGCGAACTTGCACAATGTGCAGGATGCCGGATATGCTGAATGACAGCTTCTTGTTCAGCTCCTTGCGCTACTTGGCATAGCTGATGGCACGCGTTTCGCGGATAACGGTTATCTTCACCTGGCCAGGATAGGTCATCTCGTCCTGAATCTTTTTCGCTATCTCGTTCGACAGACTTTCGACGTCCTTATCGCTTATCTTGTCGGCACCGACGATGACGCGCAACTCGCGTCCGGCCTGAATGGCATACGTGTTGATTACGCCGGGATAGGACATCGCTAATTGTTCGAGGTCGTTCAGCCGTTTGATATAGGCTTCGACGATTTCGCGACGGGCACCCGGACGCGCGCCCGAGATCGCATCGCAAACCTGCACGATGGGCGCTATCTTCGTCTGCATCTCCGTTTCATCATGGTGAGCGCCTACGGCATTGCATATTTCGGGTTTTTCCTTGTACCGCTCACAAACCTTCATTCCCAGTATGGCGTGCGGCAGTTCGGGCTCGTCATCGGGCACTTTGCCAATATCGTGCAAAAGTCCGGCACGACGTGCATGCTTCGGGTTGAGGCCAAGCTCGGATGCCATCGTTGCGCACAGGTTGGCCGTCTCGCGCGCATGTTGAAGCAGGTTCTGACCGTAGGACGAACGGTATTTCATTTTTCCTATCAGGCGGATCAGTTCGGGATGAAGCCCGTGGACGCCCAGGTCGATGGCCGTCCGTTTGCCCGTTTCGATGATTTCTTCCTCAACCTGTTTCCTGACTTTGCTGACCACCTCTTCGATACGGGCGGGATGGATACGACCGTCCTGAACCAATTGATGCAGGGCAAGGCGCGCTATCTCGCGGCGAACGGGGTCGAAGCCCGAAAGGACAATGGCTTCGGGCGTATCGTCGACGATTATTTCTATGCCGGTAGCGCTTTCGAGCGCGCGGATGTTACGTCCTTCACGTCCGATGATGCGTCCTTTCATTTCGTCGGATTCGATGGGAAATACGGTGATGGAATTTTCGATGGCTGTCTCGGTGGCGACACGCTGGATCGTCTGAACGACCACTTTCTTTGCCTCCATGTTGGCCGTCATCTTGGCCTCTTCCATTATCTCGTTGATGTAAGCGGTAGCGTCGGTTTTTGCTTCGTCTTTTAACGATTCGACGAGGCGGTCTTTGGCTTCTTTAGCCGACAGCCCCGAAATAGCTTCAAACTGCTCCACTTCGCGAAGGCGCATCTTTTCGAGTTCCTGCTGTTTTTTTTCTACCATCGCAATCTGCACCGTCAGATTTTCCTTGATGGCGTCTATCTCCACATTCTTTCGTTGCAGGTCTTCCTGCCGCTGCGTGATTGTCATCTCGCGATTTTTGAGCTTTGCTTCCGTCGATTGAATCCTTGAGTTACGTTCACTGACCTGTTTTTCCAAATCAGCCTTCAGTTGGACGAACTTCTCTTTTACTTCCCGCATCTTGTTGTTCTTTACTACCTCAGATTCTTTTTCAGCTTCCAGCAGCATCTTTTCACGTCTGGATTTCAAAAGAACCTGCGTCACGAACCATGTCAGCAATCCGCCGATTATCAAGGCGATAACGATTGCTATTATCAATACAGTCATTTGTTGCATCAGTTGTTATAATTTTATAGTTATACATAAAAAAACACTGTTCGGAAGACTTTTCAGTCTTTCGGATCAGTGCGTGAAAATTCTTTTTTAAAACAATTATTGCTCTTTCAGATAATCTTTCAACTTATCGTTCAGTTGTTGTATTTTCGTAACGAAAGATGCCTTGTCATTGTTCCTTTCCAGTCGCAAATGGCTCACTGCAACATCAATGGCTACCATTGTCATGAGGTCTTTATCCGAAATGTCGGCTTCGGAGAAGGACTGTTTATATGCAATAAACTTTTGACGCAACTGTTTGGTTGCTTCCCGAACTAACTCCTCTTCGCTAGCGTTTATCCTGACAGGAAATTTCCTCCCCCTCGGGATTACTTCTAACTGTATATCAAGTATTTCGTTCGACATAATTCATTCGTCTAAGAGGGTAATGCATAAATCCACTTCCCGCACTAATTTACTTACCCGCTTACGCGCTTGCTGAAATGCTTCCTTGTCGTCGGCCAATCGGCGAGCGATAAGCAGGTTTGCGTAATTGGTTTTCAACGTCGCGATCATTCGTTCTGCCTGCTGTATTTTTTCGTCTTTTTCTTTTAATGAAGTCTCCAAATCATCTATAAGGCGCTTTCTGTTGTTGCATAACTTCATCAAGTCGTGCACGCAATCATCAAATACAACCAACAAGTTACTTTCATTTTCTGACATTACAAACCAATTAGACCGCAAAAGTATACTTTTAAAATTAGAAAAACAACATTTGAATCATTTTTATGATTTTATAACAAAAAAATGGCAAAATAGTTGTCGGTTCGTATCGTGCAAAGGCGGAGCAGTCAGCCTTGCCCGGCATCCGGAAAATCATCGTCGCCGGTTGTGTCGCCTTCGGTTTCGCTGTCATCGAATGTATTGATTTCCATATTTTTATGGACGATTTTGGGTTTATCCTGAAAGGTTTCCTTGTTCAGTTCACGCCAAAGTACATCTTTTAGTTCGTCGAGCCCCCAATGAGCGACCGAGGAGATGAACAGATGGGTGATATCTTCCGGAAGGTTTCGGGAAAGCGCTTTTTTCAGTTCGTCATCGAGCAGGTCGCTTTTGGTGATGGCAAGGATGCGGCTTTTGTCGGCGAGGTCAGGATTGTATTTTTTTAGTTCACGGCTAAGTATCTCATATTCGCCTTGAATATCGTCCGTATCCGACGGTATCATGAAGAGGAGCAGCGAATTGCGTTCGATATGTCTTAAGAAGCGAAGTCCCAAACCTTTACCTTCGCTGGCTCCTTCGATGATGCCGGGAATGTCGGCCATGACAAACGAGTAGTTGTCGCGATACTTTACCATCCCGAGATTGGGTTCGAGCGTCGTGAAGGGGTAATCGGCAATCTTGGGCTTGGCGGAGGTGATGACGGAAAGGAGGGTCGACTTGCCGGCGTTGGGGAAGCCGACGAGCCCGACGTCGGCCAGCAATTTCAATTGCAGGATGACGTTGCGTTCTTCATGCGGTTCGCCCGGTTGCGCATAGCGGGGCGCCTGATTGGTTGACGTCTTGAAATGAATGTTACCCCAGCCGCCTTTGCCGCCTTTCAGCAGGCGCACAACCTGGCCGTCTTCGGTGACGTCGCAAATAAATTCGCCCGTTTCCGCATCATATACGACCGTTCCGCAGGGTACTTCGATGGTTCGGTCTGTTCCGTCTTTGCCCGTACTGCCTTTGGCGCTACCGCCTTCGCCCGGCGTGGCGATGACATGCCGTTCGTATCGAAGATGGAGCAGTGTCCACAAATTGCGGTTTCCGCGCAAGTATACATGCCCCCCACGCCCGCCGTCGCCGCCGTCGGGGCCTCCTTTCGGGATGTATTTGGCTCTTCGGAAATGAGAGGAACCCTTTCCTCCCTTTCCTGAACAGCAGTAGACTTTTACGAGGTCTACAAAGTTTGATTCGGACACCTTTGTTTAATTACTAATTACTAATTACTAATTACTAATTAAGAATAATTCTCAATTTTTTCACTTCGTGAAAAGAACTCCTTCGCACCTCGACATAGTCAAACAAGTTTGCCTCTGCACTCGGTTTGTCGTCGTTTCTCAATTCTCAATTCTCAATTCTCCTTTGATTCTTTCGAAGATTTCGTTAATTGTGCCGATGCCTTTTATCTCGATGCGCTTGCCTTTCTTTTGATAGTAATCGGCAAGGGGGGCCGTTTGCGAATGGTATACTTTCAGGCGCGACAGGATGGTTTCCTCATTGTCGTCCGAGCGACCCGAGATTTTTCCGCGTTCGAGCAGCCGTTTCATGAGTTCGGCATCGTCGACTTGCAGATCAAGCAATGCGGTTATCTCCATGCCGCGTTTTGCCAGGATATTTTCAAGCGCTTCGGCTTGCGGGATGGTGCGCGGAAAGCCGTCGAAGATGACGCCTTCGGCCTCTTGAAGCGCGCCCAACACTTTGTCGAGCATGTCGCAAATCAGGTCGTCGGGTACCAATTGACCTTTTTCAATATATCCCATGGCTGTCTTCCCCAGTTCGGTCTCGTTCTTCACTTCTTGACGAAGCACATCACCGGTCGAGATATGCGCCAGGTTATAATTCTTTTTTATCAGATCGCTTTGCGTTCCCTTGCCGGAGCCGGGTGCGCCGAAAATAATGATGTTTAGCATATTTGTATCTTTAAAAATTAAAAATTAAAATTTTATTATACCATTTTATAGATGTCACGGGTGGTACGGCCTAGTCCGTTGTAGTCGAGACCGAAGCCGACAATGAAATCATTTTCGATTTCCATCCCGACGTAATCCGGCTTGAGGTCGCATTGGAGCGCCTTCGGCTTGAGAAGCATCGTTGCAAGCCGTACATCCTCGATGCCGGCTGCCCGGAGCCGGTTGATCACGTATTGCATGGTCAGTCCCGAATCAACGACATCTTCGAGCAAGACGTACGGTCGGGCTTTATTCGTTTGGGGAATGGGCAACAACTCCTGCACGAAGCCCGATGACTTGACGCCGTGATAGGACGAGAAGGCGGCAAACGTCAACTCGCAAGTAGGGGGCAACTTGCTCATCAGCTCCGCCACAAACAGGTAAGCGCCGTTCAGTATGCCGACAAACAGCGGATTGCGTCCATCCAGGTCACGGCGCAGGTCGTCCGCCATTTTGGATATGGCGTCGACAATGACGTTTTCGGGGATGTACAACGCGAAAGTCTTGTCGTGTAGTTCAATCTGTTTGACTGCCATTTGTTTTATCGCAAAATTGAAGCACAAAATTAGATAATATACTGCAAATATCCAAGCATTTCCAAATAAAAAACTTTTTTTGCGGCAGAAAATTGTAAATTTTATGCGACTAAAATGGATATTTCTCGAAAAAAACAATTATCTTCGCTCCCTCAAATCAAGAGACAAATAGATTGCATAATAATAAAAAAGGAACTTATGAGACAGATTATTTACATTTTAACGGCGCTTTTGCTTATGAACAATTCGTGTACAACAAAAACGAACAACACCGTATTGCAGGATACAACCTGTGAAGTCAGATTGGTCACGCTCGACCCGGGACATTTTCATGCAGCCTTAGTTCAAAAGACCTCTTATCCCCAAGTCTGTAATGATGTATATGTATATGCGCCCGTGGGCGACGAACTGCAAGAACATCTCAAACGTATCGAAGGATATAATTCGCGCGACGATTCGCCTACCGAGTGGTCGGAAAATGTTTATACCGGCGCAGACTACCTGGAAAAAATGCTGCACGAGAAAAAGGGAAATGTGATGATGACCGCAGGGAACAACGGTAAAAAGACCGCATACATCTTAGCTACCTTGTCGGCAGGGATGAATGTGTTGGCCGACAAGCCGATGGCAATCAATGTCGAAGGCTTTCAAATGCTTCAGGAATGTTTTAAAACAGCCCGCCAAAACGGCTTGTTGCTTTATGACGTGATGACGGAACGATTCGAGATCACGACCCTCCTTCAAAAGGAGTTTTCGCTGATTCCCGGCGTGTACGGACAACAGCAAGCCGGTACGCCGGACGATCCGGCCATCGTGAAGGAAAGTGTACACCATTTTCTGAAAACGGTATCCGGCAGTCCGTTGATCAGGCCTGCCTGGTTTTTTGACATCGAACAACAGGGAGCAGGCGTCGTTGATGTGACAACCCACCTTGTCGATCTGGTACAGTGGGAATGTTTTCCGAATCAGATCATTGACTATACCAAAGATGTGGAAATAGTCGATGCCAACTATTGGGAAACGCCCATGACGCTTGCCGAATTTCAAATGGTGACAGGCCATGAAAATTATCCCGACTATCTGAAAAAAGATGTGCGCGACGACATCCTGTACGTATATTCCAATGGCGATATCACGTACCGGATAAAAAATGTATGCGCCAAAGTATCCGTGATATGGAACTATGCTTTTCCCGAAGGTGGAGGCGATACCCATTATTCAATCATGAAAGGAAGCAAGTCGCACCTGATTATCGAACAGGGGAAGGAACAGGGATATAAGCCCGTGTTGACGATTAAGGCTGCAAAAGGGACTGAAACGGTTGCGTTTGAAAAGGAACTGAACGAAGCCATGAAAGCGATTACGGCCAAATATCCGGGCGTTGCCCTCTCCAAGCAGGCTGCCGGCACGTGGAAGGTTGAGATACCCCAAAGCTACCACAATGGCCATGAAGCCCATTTCGGACAGGTAACGGAAAACTTTTTAAAATACCTTTCGGAAGGGACGATGCCGGAATGGGAAGTGCCCAATATGATCACAAAATATTACATCACAACCCACGCTTTGGAAATAGCGAAACGGAAGGGGAAGTAGGTTTTTAGTTTACCACGAACCGGATGCACACGGGCTGGTCGACCGGTATTGTTTTCCCTGAATCCTTCAGTAGGCCGGTTTGCTTGTCGATGTTGAAAATCTGAATGACGCCGCTGTCCTTGCAACCGACTAACAGCAGGTTGCCGTCGGGCGTGATGGCAAAGTTTCGGGGATGCTTGCCGGTCGCCTGGTATCCGATCCGTTTGACTGTACCGTCGTCGTTCACTGAAAAAATGACGATCCCGTCGCCTTTCAGGCGCGTGGAGGCATACAGATATTTTTCGTCAGGCGAAAGGTGAATATCGGCGCTCCCGCCCGCATGGAGGGTGTCGGCAAGAATGGATTGTTTGAGGGTCAGGCCGTTGCCGGCGTCGATGGACAGAACGGATACCATGCCGGAGAGTTCGTTGATGAGGTAGGCGCACGTGTGAGCGCGGTTGAAAATGAGGTGTCGCGGCCCCGAACCTGCTTCCAGCGCAAACGACGACGATCGGGTGAAAGTCGATGCCAGGTCGCCTGTCCGGTCTGTGGGCATTGCCACATCAATCCGATGTATCTTGTCCGTACCCAAATCGGTGGCGAAGATAGCTTTATTATCGGGTGTTGCCGCAATACAATGCAGGTGAGGACTTGATTGGCGTGTGGAAACGGTGCTTTGTCCTTCATATTCGAACGTGATTTGCCGGTCGGTCAAACTGCCGTCGGCTGCCACTTGAACGATGGAGACCGTGCCGCTTTTGTAGTTGGCAGTTACGACCGCACGGGTATGTTCGTGATAAAGGATGTAGCAAGGGCCTGCTTCGATCTGTTTTTGATTCAAAAGCCGCAGGGAGCCGGATTCCTTGTCGAAAGCGAACGCGCTGACCGCCGACCTGTCGGCCGATTCGCTGACCGCATAGATAAAGTCGTGGCCGGGTGCGACGGTCAAGTACGACGGGTTATCGGTTGCGGCCTGACCCAGCGGCTGGCAGGTCAGGTCGGCGGTATTGAACCGGAACGTGTAGATACCGACACTGCTACCACCGGTATAGGTGCCAACAATCATCGTCAGCAGATGGGAATCAGGGCTGTTTGCTCGCATACAAAAAGAACTAAGTAAAAGTAGGGAAAAGGCAAATGTATGTTTCATGCCGATTGCTATTGAATCACGATTTTTTGACTCCAACCGGACGAACTGCCGATAATCAACATGCCTTTCGGAAAAGACGACGCATCCATAGTGACGGAATAGCCGTTTTTACGGATGGATGCAACCTGTTGGCCGGCCATGGTAAACACCTGTATCCGTTCGTTGTTTCTTCCGTTTGAAATATGAAGCGTGTTTCCTGACACAGCCACAAAGTTATCCAAAGCAACCCATTCGTTGGAAACCGTAAAGGGTTTCATGATTTCTTCAAACGTCTCGACAGTATGGTATCCCGAAAGTGAAAGGAGGCTTTCATCCGGTTCGTCGGGGTCGATGAGCGAGATATAGGGGAACGTATATGCAGATGCTTCGGCGTATGTGTTCAGGTTTATTTCCGAGACATCGGCGCTGAACCACAAGATGAAATGCTTGTCTAACATTGATTTCAGCGGTTCAGCGGTCAGCTGCTTCATCACCTTTTTAGTGTTGGGCGATGTGGACTTCCCTATCAGCTTGAAGACGGGCTTGCCCTGCGCTTTTGCCAAGTTGAAGGCTTCGTTCTTGTCTTTGTGCCACGTTAGCTGCTGGCCGGCAAACAGGTCGGGAGGGGCTGCGATGAAGTCATAATACTGTTTTTCAGTCTTCGACCCTGAACTCCAGAAAAAAGTAAAATCTTCCGGATCGGAAGGGTTGATTACGGCCAGGATCGGAAAAGTCGTTGTCAAGCCTAACTGATACTTGGTATATTCATAATCGGCCACATACAACGCGACTTGTTCCAGGTCGTTTTTCCGACCGGTAACCCTGTCATAGTAAGGTACAAACCAGGTGACGTAGTTATCGTCAATAAAACTTCTAAGCTGTTTCGAGGGATCATTGAAGTATTCCAGGGCTCTACGGCAATGCGAGCAATTTTCCGGATAATTTCCTACGAACAAAAGCACAAATCGATCCTGTTCAATCGCAATTTTGAAAATATCTTCTTTATCCATTTCAGGCCAAACCAAGTCGGCCGCCGAGCAGACAGAAGCATTAAATGACAAAACGAGTGATAGAAGCGCTAATACTGGGAGGTTTTTTAAACTATTCATAAGCAAGTAAATTTTTAAGATACATAATTAATAGCCTGCAAAAGTAAACATTTTTCTTTCAAAATAAAAAAAAATCACCTATTTCTGCCGGAAGTTTTTTTTTGGGGGGGGTAAAAAACATGCTTGGCTGCCGTTTGTCTATTGAACAACTATTTTCGAATGCCATCCCGAAGAACTGCGAACGACTAACGCGCCTTTCGGGAAGGGCGACAGGTCGATTTTTGCGGAATAATCACTTTTACGAACGGAGGCGATTCGTTGTCCGCCCAACGTAAATACCTGTACCTGCTCGTTCATGATCCGGTTTGATATTTGGAGGACATTCCCCCGAACCGTTACGATAGGGTTCGATGCGGTCGATTCGTTAAAAACCGTGTAGGATTCAAGCAACTCTTTCAAAGCCGTAACGTCCTGTTCACCATATATATGTTGTACGACATCCGCCGTTTCGGGGTAAATGATGGCGATGTCAGGCGCTATTGCGGGCTTGCCTTGATTGTCATACCACAGGATATAGTTGTCCTGCAACATTTTTTTCAGGGTGTTGTCGTTCAATAGTTTCATTACTTGCTGACTGTTGGGCGACATGCCGTTCCCTTCCAGCTTGAAGATGAATTTATTTTGTTGCTTCGCCAGCCTGAAAGCTTCATCCCGGTCGTCATACCACTTTAAACTGCTGCCCGACAACAGATCGACCGTGAGAAAATCCTGCAAGACGCCCACGTTACGCACGTCGTCCTTCCCTCCTCCGAGGAGGTTGTAATTGAATAAATTGCCATAAGCCGACTTGACGTTTTTGCCCGGCTCATTCGGATTGATCACGAAAATCCACGGTGTATTCATGGTTCGCCTTCTCGATTCCTCTTCATACGCTGCCGAGTATTCAAGGACGTCAGGCTGTCGGTAACCGGCATCCGTGCTGCTATACCAAATGATGTAATTTTCTTCGAGGATTTTTTTTAGCGGCCATGCCGAGTTGTTGAAATACGCATTTGTATTCAGGCAGATAGGGCATGATGTTTTTCCGATAAACAGGAGGATGAACTTGTCCTGTTCTATTGCCATTTTGAAGACCTGATCCTTATCCCGAAGCCAGTCGTTCGGATAGCTTGCTAAACAAAAAAAAGAGGAGGAAAACATCAAAACAAAGAAAATCATGGACGCGAAGAGCCTTCCGAAATTTTTCATAAGCGTAATTTTTTTAGCATGAATTTGTTGCAAAGATAGCGGTTTTATTCGAGTTTCCGAATAAAACCGCTATCTTTGCATAAAAAAAAATGACGATGCAGTCAAAATTTGGAATGGCCGTTCCGTTTGGAGCAAAGGAAGTGCTTCTTCATGCCTGTTGTGCACCCTGTTCTGCAGCGATTGTAGAATGTCTGTTATCCCATGGCGTGCGGCCTACCTTGTTTTATTATAATCCGAACATCTATCCCGAACGGGAGTACAACAAGCGCAAAGCGGAATGTATTCGTCATGCGCAGCTCTTGGGACTACCGTTCGTGGACGCCGATCGCGATCACGACCAGTGGCTGGAGGCGGTGAAAGGACTGGAAGGCGAGCCTGAACGCGGCGCACGGTGCTTGACGTGCTTTGGGCAACGTCTGATGGCAACTGCTACCTATGCCCATGAAAAGGGTTACAAGGTTTTTGCTACTACGCTGGCTGCCTCGCGCTGGAAAAATTTGGGGCAGATCAAGGAAGCGGGTGAAGCCGTTGCCGGCCTGTTTCCGAACCTTGTCTTTTGGGCGCAAAACTGGCGAAAAGGAGGCCTTTCGGAACGTCGAAACGCACTTATCGCGAGGTATGGTTTCTACAATCAATCGTATTGCGGGTGTGAGTTTAGCCAAAATCAGTTGCGGACTGCCGACTACGAATTGCGCGAATAATTGGTGAAAACAAAAAATTATTATTGTTATTTGGAATTAAATCCGTATCTTTGCATGGTTTTTTAACTGATTATTGGCATTTGGAGCGATGAAAAAATATCGGATAGATTTAAAAACCCTCTCGCCTTCAACGACTTACAAGTATGACTATCTACTGGATAATGATTTTTTTGAAAGTGTTGACGGGCCTGAAGTCAGCAAGGGTGAAGTGAATGTTTCGCTATCCGTCACATCTGCCTCCTCGGTTTTTGAGTTGGATTTCCAGCTTAACGGCTTCGTCACGGCAACGTGTGATCGCTGTTTGGAAGATATGGAAATACGAATCGAGACCCATAACAGGTTAAGCGTTACATTTGGAGAAATGTATACCGAAACAAGTGATGAGCGGATCGTCGTTTCAGCGGAAGAAGGATTTATCGATATCGCCTGGTACATGTACGAATTTATTGCACTGGCGATTCCCATGAAGCATGTACATGCGGTGGGCGACTGTAACGAAGAAATGGTTTCAAAACTGAGCGAATTTTGTGTTGATGTGCAGCCGGAAGGGGAGGATGGTTCGCCATCGGACATGGCCTCTCGAACCGTCGACCCGCGATGGGATGCACTTCGACCGTTAAAGGGAGAAAATTAATTTAAAAATAGAACATTATGGCACATCCAAAGAGAAGGCAGGGAAATACGAGAACTGCCAAGCGTAGATCGCATGATAAGGCTACGCTTCCTACCATGGCCCTCTGCCCGAATTGCGGTGCATGGCACGTTTATCACACTGTTTGCAGCGAGTGTGGTTATTACAGAGGCAAACTCGCGATAGAAAAGAAAGAGGCGATTTAGTAAATGGTCAATGCGGTTATTACCGGAATAGGTGGGTTTGTACCGGAAGATAAAATCACAAACGAAGACCTGTCCCAAATAGTTGATACCAGCGACGAGTGGATAATGACGCGCATTGGAATCAAGGAGCGCCGTGTCCTTAAAAACGGAATGGCGCTTTCGTACATGGGTGTACAGGCGGTCAATGAACTGCTCGAAAAGACGGGTATCGACCCTGAAACGGTTGAAGGTCTTATCTGTGCAACAACGACAGCCGACTATCCCTTTCCGACGGCAGCATCCATGATAGCCTATCAGACGGGATGCAAAAATGCGTTTGCGTACGACCTTCAGGCTGCGTGCTCCGGTTTTGTGTTCCAGCTCGAAACGATTGCCAATTTTATACGTTCCGGTCGTTACAAGCGTATCATTGCCGTTGCGGGCGATATGATGACGTCCATCACAAATTATAATGACCGAACGACATGCCCATTATTTGGCGATGGTTGTGGCGCCGTACTCATTGAGCCTACCACCGAAAAAATTGGAATATTAGATTCAATCCTTCGTACGGATGGGGTAGGATTGCCGCATCTGTTCATGAAAGCAGGCGGTTCTTTGCACTATCCATCTTACGAGTCGATTGATAATTACGAACATACCGTTTACCAGGAAGGCCCCGTCGTGTTCAAGCGTGCCGTTTCCGAAATGGCGGCTGTGGCTGCTGAAATCGTCGAACGCAACGGACTGACATTGGCGGATATCGACTGGTTCGTACCCCATCAAGCCAATTTGCGCATCATTGATGCGGCTGCACGACGCCTGGAAGCGCCGATAGAAAAGGTGATGATCAATATTGATCGTTACGGCAACACAAGCGCAGGGACGATTCCGCTGTGTTTATGGGATTGGGAATCGAAGTTGAAAAAAGGCGATAACCTCATCCTGGCCTCTTTTGGGGCTGGTTTCACTTGGGGGGCTACTTTTTTGAGATGGGGGTATGATTCGTAATCCGTAATTCGTAACTACGAATTACGGATTACGAATCAATTACTAATTACTAATTACGAATCAATTACTAATAGTAGGGTCAAATGTCAACTCTTCACCGATCGGGTTTTGTGAATATTGTCGGGAATCCCAATGTGGGTAAATCGACGTTGATGAACCGTCTTGTGGGCGAGCGTATCTCGATTATCACCTCGAAAGCGCAGACGACAAGGCATCGCATATTGGGTATCGTCAACACCGAATCGATGCAAATCGTGTATTCCGATACGCCGGGGGCGCTACAGCCGAATTACAAGCTGCAGCAATCCATGTTGAATTATTCGGAATCGGCGCTGGGGGATGCCGATGTACTGCTTTATATGACGGATACTGTCGAGAAAACGGATAAAAACGAATCGTTCCTGCACCGCGTGCAGCAAGTGGAATGTCCCGTGTTGTTGTTGATAAATAAAATCGACTTGTCCAATCAGCAGGAACTTGAAAAAATGGTTGCCGTCTGGCATGAATTGTTGCCGAAAGCCGAGATTTATCCGATGGCTGCGCAAACTGGTTTCAACGTGGATGTAGTGCGCAAACGCATTGAAGAGTTAATGCCGCCGTCGCCCCCCTATTTTGAGAAAGACGCCTTGACGGATCGCCCCGCACGCTTTTTTGTGACGGAACTCATACGCGAAAAGATTCTGCTTTATTATCAGAAGGAGATTCCCTATTCGGTTGAGGTTGTCGTGGAGCAATTTGTGGAAAAGGAAGCCCATATTCATATCAAATCGCTGATTGTTGTCGAACGCGAATCGCAGAAAGGAATCATCATCGGTCATCGCGGACAGGCCTTGAAGAAAATAGGGATGATGGCGCGAAAGGACATGGAGAAATTTCTCGGCAAGAAAATCTTTCTTGAGATATTTGTGAAAGTGGAGGACAACTGGCGCAATCGTGATGGGGTGTTAAGGCGGTTTGGGTATGAGGTTTAGAGATTAGAGTTTAGAGATTAGAGATTAGAGTTTAGAGTTTAGAGTTTAGAGATTAGAGTTTAGAGATTAGAGATTGGAGATTGGATGGGAAATATTGTAGCTATTGTGGGACGTCCGAATGTGGGGAAGTCTACCTTGTTTAACCGTTTGACGCAGACGCGGCAGGCAATCGTGAACGAAGAAGCGGGTACGACACGCGACCGCCAGTATGGCAAAGTCGAGTGGACCGGAAGCGAATTTTCGCTCATTGATACCGGCGGATGGGTGGTCAATTCGGAGGACGTGTTTGAAGGCGAGATCAACAAGCAGGTTCAGCTTGCCATCGACGAGGCCGATACGATCTTGTTTGTCGTCGACGTCCTGACGGGCGTGACCGACCTTGACGATGGGATAGCGCACATGCTTCGCCGGTGCAAAAAGCCGGTGATATTGGTCGTCAACAAAGCCGACAATTACACGCAGCATGCCCTTGCCGCCGAGTTCTACCGGCTTGGACTGGGCGAACCGTTCTGTGTTTCAGCGCTGAATGGCTCCTATTCGGGCGATTTGCTGGACCAGATCGTGCGCGTCTTGCCATCGGTAGCGGCGCCTGAACTGGAAGAAGAACTGCCGCGTATTGCCATCGTAGGACGACCGAACGCCGGAAAATCATCTTTGATCAATGCTTTTATCGGCGAGGAAAGGCATATCGTCACGGAGGTGGCCGGCACAACGCGCGATTCCATCTATACGAAATACAACAAGTTCGGATTGAATTTTTACCTTGTCGACACCGCCGGCATACGTAAAAAAGGAAAGGTGAACGAAGACATCGAATATTACTCGGTGATTCGTTCCATCAGGGCAATTGAAGGCGCTGACGTCTGCGTGTTGATGGTCGATGCAACCAGAGGTATTGAAAGTCAGGACTTGAACATCTTTTCGATCATTCAAAAAAATAAAAAAGGACTGCTCGTTTGCGTCAATAAATGGGATTTGGTAGCCGACAAATCGCAGATTGCCATCAAGACATTTATCCGTGCCATTCAGGATCGGTTTGCCCCGTTTACGGATTTTCCGATTTTATTTATCTCGGCCTTAACCAAACAGCGTATCTATAAAGTTCTTGAGACAGCGGGCGAAGTGTATGAAAATCGTCACCGGCGCATACCTACCGGTAAGTTGAACGAAGTCATGCTGCCCGTCATAGCGAAAACACCTCCGCCGGCATGGAAAGGAAAATACATTAAAATAAAGTATGTCACACAGTTACCGGGCGAATCCGTCCCGTCGTTTGTTTTTTTCTGTAATCTGCCCCAATGGATAAAAGACCCCTACAAGCGGTTCCTTGAAAACCAGATACGCGCCAACTGGAATTTCAATGGCGTCCCCATTCAGATTTTTATTCGATCGAAAGATTGAACAGTTCCATTAGTTTTTCGATATTGGAATTTTTCTTAGTCAGATAATCGTACTTCTCGGAGGCGGTATAAATCATTTCAATTTCTTCTTTCTCAACCATGACAATATCCATTTTTATTTGGTTGTTATTCAGTTTGCTGCTCAGATGCCCAATAAGCTGGGTCTTGCTCGCTTCTACTTCGTCTTTTTGGCTGGGGTTGTAGACTGCCACTTCAAAAGAAAAATTTTCTTTGAGCACAGGCAGACAACTGTTCAACGTGTTTTTTAGATGAATCTTTTCAATGGTCAGGCTGTTGGCATATTCGATCCAATACCGTACCAGTTCGCCCTGTGAAAAATCATTTGTTGCGTGGTTCGTCGGCTGCGTCGATGTGGACGACGGGCTCGTCTTGCTATCTTTTCCCAGCACTTTTAAGGAGGTGGTGCGATAGAGCGTCGACTTTTTTTGTGATTCGTCGGTTAGTGCAACCGTACGCGACGCCTGCATCTGCCGATTGGGCGAATAAGGGGCAACAGCCGGTTTGGAGATAGCTGTCACCGCCGTTTGCGGAAAAGGCACGAGCGGTTTAATCAGTTTTTTTTTTCGTCAACTACGTTGGGGCTATCCGTAAGTTGACAAATCTGAATGAGCGTCAATTCCAACAACAACCGTTTGTTGCGACTTTGACGGTAGCTCAGGTCGCACTGGTTGGCCAAGTCTATCGCTTTGAAAAGCAACTTGTCCGAGCATTTTTTTGCCGTTGTCTTGTAGCGCTCGCGCAAGGAGGCGCCCACTTCAAAAAGCACCAGCGTCGCTTCGTCCATGCATACAAGCAGGTCCCGAAAATGCGATGCCAGGCCGGTGATGATATTCTGTCCGTCGAAACCTTTTTCGAGTATCTCGTTGAGGATAAGCAAGCACGACCGGACGTCGCCCTTGAGGATGGCGTCGGTCAATTGGAAATAATATTCGTAGTCAAGGACATTCAGGTTGTCGATCACCATTTTATAGGTGATGTTGCCGCCGGTAAAGCTGACCGCCTGATCGAAGATGGACAGTGCATCGCGCATGCCGCCGTCGGCTTTTTGCGCGATGATGTTCAATGCTTCCGGCTCGGTCGTGATGTCCTCGCACAAAGCCACATGTTGTAAATGTTCGACGATGTCGTCAGTCGTGATGCGGGCGAAGTCGTAAACCTGGCACCGCGACAAAATCGTAGGAAGAATTTTTTGTTTTTCAGTTGTGGCCAGCACAAAGATGGCATAGTGAGGCGGCTCCTCCAGCGTTTTGAGAAAAGCGTTGAAGGCGGTTTGACTGAGCATGTGAACTTCGTCGATGATGTAAATTTTATATTTGCCCAACTGCGGGGGGATACGTACCTGTTCTGTCAGCGAGCGGATATCGTCGACCGAATTGTTGGAAGCGGCATCAAGCTCATGAATGTTATAGGAGCGCTGTTCGTTGAACGAACGACATGATTCACATTCGTTGCACGATTCGCCGTCGGACGTAGGATTCAGGCAGTTTATTGTTTTTGCGAAGATGCGCGCACACGATGTTTTGCCGACGCCACGCGGGCCGCAAAACAGGTAAGCATGCGCTATCTTACCACTCGAAATTGCGTTTTTTAATGTGGTAGTCAGCGACTTTTGCCCAACAACGCGAGCGAACGACGAGGGTCGGTATTTTCTTGCTGATACAATATAATCTTCCATTTTTTTCTATTTGCCCACAAATATATAAATTTTTTTTTTACTTTTGCACAAAATTGAATGTTATGTCAAAATTTATCGAATTTTATAAAAAATACATAGCCAGCATAAACAAATACTGGTTGGTTACCGTTCTGTTTTTCGTCATTACTTTTCTGGTAGGCGACAGCAATGTGTTTAAACGTGGGAAATATGACGAACGGATTCGTTATTTAGAGAACGAGATCGACCATTACAAGCAGGAGATTGAGCGAAACAGGCAGAAGATAAAGGAGTTGCAGACCGACAAGGCGGGGTTGGAGCAGTTTGCGCGCGAAGAATACCTGATGAAAAAAGCTGACGAGGACATTTTTATCATTGAAAAATGAACCGGCAGCTACGCCACGATAGTCGACCGCCGCTCCAACGAACGACCGCCGTCGGGGGCGCTATTTTCTTCCGGCTTTTGTCATTTTCGGAACGGCATCGCCCTGCCAGGTGATGATCACCGGTTGCCGACCGATGGCGAGCGCTGCCGCGTTCGACAGTTGTGTTCCTTTTCCTGTGGTGATGTCGTAACTCGTCGCAGGCGCTTCGAGCGAAAGACTTACTTTTTTATGTCGCTTCCCCTTGTTCCAGAGTACAAGGGTGTTGTTGTCGGCTATGCCATTGAGAAAACAGAAAGAGACGATGGACGACGGCGCTTTTTCCCTTTTCAGGTAATCGGGCGTGTAGACAGAACCGGCGATGTTACGTGCACAGAGTTCGTAGGCATAAGCGGCGGCTTTGCGTTCATAATCGGGATAGACTAATCCGAAATATTTTTCGGATTCCATCTTTGTTTTGGGATGAACATCGTCCTTTTTGTAACGGTCGAACAACTGATACCACAACACAGCCCTTGCGCCCCGTGCAGCCGTGCCACACAAGTCTTTGACCACATACGACGGCAATTTTTCCAATGTAGTCCTGTGGGGATACTTCCCGCCGGTTGGATGGCCTATCTCCGTGATCCACACGTCGCCCGTATAGTTGACGAGCGAACAAATCCTTACCATCTTATCGTGAAGCCTCAATGAGCCGGCGGGATTGAGGGCGTAGGGATGATAGGCCAGTCCGTCAAGATTTTCCAAGCCGCCTGCTTTGTGCATCCTTTTGATATACCGTTTGGGAGCGCGCACGAAAGCGCCGCCGATGATATACGCATCCGGATCGGTCTCCCGTATCTTTTGAGCGGTGCGGCGCGACAACTCAAAAAACTCCTTGTCGGTACCATACCAGAACCGCCCGAAGTTAGGTTCGTTCCACACATTCCAGACGTCCATCCTGCCTTTGTAATGGTTGACGATCTCTTCGATATAACGCAAAAAATGGGGAATATCGTAGGGCTTGATTTTTCGTATGCTTTCGCCGCTTGGATAAAGCCAGTCGGCTTGATACCCCAGCGTGGCGACGATTTTTTTGCCTGCCTGTTTGGTGGAATCCACAAAATTGTCGTACGACGAAAAGTCGAAGTGACCTTTTTTATTTTCAATCGTGTTCCAACTGAAAGTGCCCATCGTCCATGCCACACCCATCTCGTCCATGAGCCTGTATTCTTCGGCGGTCTTCCGGTAGCCGGAATGAACGATACCGAAAAAATCGTCGGGGACGTCGACCACCCCGCTGCGGGGGGCATGCAGGGATGCGCAGGAGCAAAGAAACAACAACAAAAAGAGGGGAAGGTAAAATACCCGTTTGATAAAAAAATCTACATACATTATTATAATGGTTTTTAAAAAAGTGAATCCTGACGTAAAAAAATCACGGCAAAGATACTACATTTTTTTCAAATTCCCATACTTGATGTGTTTTGCGATGGTGGTTGCGGCTACGTTGTGATTGCGCGCTGCGCGATAGATGCTCAGTCCGCTGTCGAAGTCGGCCTGAATGGCAGCAATTTTTTCGGGTACCATCTTGGTATATATGCCTTTGCGCGATTTGCGCTGTTTAGGAATGAAAAAATAGCCGATACCCTGTTCCTCTAACGCTTTTACATAGCGTTCAATGTTATCGCGATCAACGCCGGTTGCTTTACTCAATTCGCATATCCTGCATAACTTATTCACTATCAGATTGGCCAAAATAAAGCGGAAACTGTTCCGGTCGCTTTTGGAATGATTGAAAATGGGTACGCCGTTGTGCAGATAATACACGATCCCGTTCTTTTCGCGGAAGCCTAAAGTCTCGTTTATCAGTTTTGTTCCCGTAGGGAAAAATGGAAGTTGAAGTTGCATGGTCAGATTTTTTTTGCAAATATACGATATTTATTTCATAAACAGCATTTCATTTGAAAAAATGACGTTTCGCAGATTCAACGATTTGCAAGTTTCATTTGCCATCGCCATGCCGACAGGAGGGTGTCTTCGAGTGATTCTTGCGCTTTCCAGCCGAGTATGTTGTTGGCGTGAGCAGGATCGGCCCATACTTTTTCGATGTCGCCTTCGCGTCGGCCTACGATTCGGTAAGGAACTTTTACGCCTGTTGCCTGCTCGAAGGCATCAATCAACGCGCGAACGGAGACGCCGTGGCCTGTGCCGAGGTTGAATACTTCGATATTTTCATCGTGCCGGTCGTTGAGCATGCGGTCGATCGCACGGACGTGCGCTTTGGCTAAGTCGACCACATTGATATAGTCGCGGATACAAGAGCCGTCGGGCGTATCGTAGTCGTTGCCAAACACGTGTAACTCCGCATGGATGCCTGCTGCCGCCTGCGTAAGAAACGGCACTAAGTTTTGAGGTATCCCGATCGGGAGTTCGCCGATTTCGGCTGAAGGGTGAGCGCCGATCGGGTTGAAATAGCGAAGCAGGACACTCTTGAACGGGGCACCTGCATGAATCGTGTCGCGAATGATCTCTTCACAGATCTGTTTGGTGTTTCCGTAGGGCGACATCGCTGGCTTCGTAGGCGCTTGCTCCGTGACGGGAAGGAGGTCGGGCTGGCCGTAAACGGTGCAAGAGGAAGAAAAAACGAGCCCCGTCATGTTATGTTGAGGCATCAATTCCAACAGGTTGAGAAGCGATACAATGTTATTGCGATAATACAACAACGGCTTTTCTACCGATTCGCCCACCGCCTTGCTCGCAGCAAAATGGATGATACCCTCAATGCCCGGATGGTCGGTTATTACTTTTTCAACAGCCTCCCGGTCGTTACAGTCCGTTTGAGAAAAAACAGGGCGTTGGCCCGTAATCCGTTCAATCCCATCCAGAACGCCGATATTCGAATTCGACAGATTGTCAATGATGACGACTTCATATCCTGCGTTCTGCAGTTCGACGGTCGTATGCGACCCAATATATCCGGTTCCTCCGGTAACAAGTATTCGTTTCATCTCTTAATTCTTAATTCTTAATTCTTAATTAATTACACTATTCCCGAAAACCCCATAAAAGCCATGGCAAGCAGCCCGGCCGTAATGAGGGCGATAGGAATACCCTGCATGGCTGGCGGCACATTGGCCAGCGCCAATTGTTCGCGTATCCCGGCAAAAATAACAAGTGCCAGCGCAAATCCCACGGCGGTCGATACGGCGTAAACGATCGATTGCAGCAGGTTATATTCTTTTTGTATCACAAGAATGGCCACACCGAGAATGGCGCAATTGGTGGTGATCAGGGGAAGAAAGACTCCCAACGCCTGATAGAGCGCAGGGGATACTTTTTTCAACACGATTTCGACCATTTGCACCAGCGAGGCAATGATAAGAATAAAAATGATGGTCTGAAGATAAGCCAGCCCGAACGTGTCGAGTATGTATTTTTGTATCAGAAACGTTACGATGGTAGCGATGGTAAGCACGAACGTGACGGCCGTGCCCATGCCGATAGCCGTATCAACTTTCTTTGAAACGCCCAGAAACGGACAGATGCCGAGAAACTGCGACAGGACGATGTTGTTTACAAATACGGCGGCGATGAAGATGATAATGTATTCCACTTGATAGTAATTATGAATTATAAAAAAAATTAGGTAGGGAGTCTTGCGGTTGTGTTAGCCCTTTTTAATCAGTTTGTTGACGATGGCTATCAAATATCCCAACGCGAGGAAGGCGCCGGGCGCCAACACGAGGATGAGTGCTCCGTAGTTTTCGGGAAAGACGGTCAGCCCGAAGATTTTGCCGGCGCCGAGCAGTTCGCGGCAAGTGCCGAGCAACGTGAGTCCCAAGGTAAAGCCCATCCCGGCGCCCAGCCCGTCGATGCTTGAGGCGACCACGCCGTGTTTGGAAGCGAACGATTCGGCGCGTCCGAGTACGATGCAATTGACGACAATCAGCGGGATGAATAGTCCGAGACTTTTATACAAGTCGGGCAGGAACGCTTCCATGCACATCTGCAGGACGGTCACAAACGAAGCGATTACAACGATATAGGCAGGTATGCGGACCTGTTCGGGCACTAATTGCTTGATGGATGATATGACCGTATTCGAACAGATCAGGACAAATGATGTGGCCAGCCCCATACTCATGCCGTTCAGGGCTGACGTTGTAGTGGCGAGCGCCGGGCACATGCCCAACAGCAAGACGAATATCGGATTTTCGTCAATGATACCTTTTCTTACTATCTTTAAATAATTCATTATGTGTTAAGATTACATTCCTGTTGTTTATTCGTCGCGCACGCCGGCGTCGGTGGCGCCGACGGTCGCTCCACTAACGACGTCCGTATCACGATAATACGTGGAGTATGCACGGTTTATCGCTTCCAGAAAAGCGCGTGAAGTGATGGTTGCGGCTGTGATCGCATCGACATCGCCACCATCTTTCGTCACTTTTAGCAAGTTTTTCGACAAGTCGCGTCCGATAATGTTCTGCCTGTTTTTATCTTCCCGAAACCAGGCCGTCATCTTTGTTCCCAATCCCGGCGTCTCGTTGTGTTCGAGTACGGAATAACCATGCAGCTTATTGCTGGCGTCAAAGCCTGCCATCACGCGTATCAGTCCGCTAAAACCGTTTTTCGAATAGCTCACAACGGCACAGCCAACATAAGCGCCGCCCTGTCGGGCAGGATAGAACGTCAGCGAATCGTTTTCCGACACGGCAATTTTATATTGTTCTTCGACCGGATTGTTGTCAAATGCAGGCGTTACATGTCGGATGGCATACTCAAGGGCAAGCATTTTCGAAGCAGTAATGGCGCTCTCTGTAAACTTGTTGGCGACCGAAAGCGCTACGCCCGCAATCAAACATGTAAAAGTCAGCGACAGCACAATATTCGGCAAAGAAGATTTAATTTTTTTCATCTTATTTCAGTCCGTAATGTTTGGGTTTCAGGTACATGTTAATCAGGGGCGTCAAGCCATTCATAATCAGGATGGCAAACGACATGCCTTCGGGGTATGCACCGTAGATGCGGATAAGCACGGTGAGAAGTCCGATGCATACACCAAAAACGATCATTCCCTTCTTGCTCATGGGCGATGTGGTGTAATCGGTTGCCATGAAGACTGCTCCGAGCATCAGCCCGCCCGATGTAAGATGTATCAGCGGATGGTGGGGTCTTGCCAATTCCATGAGCAGCTGCATATCGGTAATCCCGGATAATTGGTAGTTTTGAACCATGGAGCCTGCAAAAAGCAAACCGGTGATGACCGCGACGGTAGCGAGTATGGATACCGGTATGTGCCAGGTAATTATTTTGCGGAAAAGCAGATAGGCAAATCCCAGCAGCAACGCTAGCTCGCTGACTTCGCCCAAGCTGCCGCCCGTTAATCCGATAAATGATTCCTTGACCGGTGCGATGTCGCTTGTGTATTGCAACAGCGAAAGGGTCGTCGCTCCTGTTTGTGCATCGAGGTAAGTCAGCGGAAAAGCGCCTGCCACCGGCCACGAAGTCATCTGCACGGGAAAGGATATGAGCAGGAAGACGCGTCCGACAAGCGCCGGATTGAAGATGTTGTTGCCAAGTCCTCCGAACGACATTTTCCCGACGCCGATGGCGACGAGCGCGCCTGCCACAATAATCCAGGCAGGCAGGTTCGACGGCAGGTTGAAGGCCAACAGGACGCCGGTCAGCATGGCCGAGCCGTCGGCTATCGTGGGCGCTCTTTTGAACAGGAATTTTTGAATCAGGTACTCGAACACGACGCAGGATGCAACCGAGATGCCCGTGACTATCAATGCCCCCAGACCAAAACAGTAAAGCGAGACAAGAAAAGCCGGGACAAGCGCTATCAGCACGCCGTACATGTTTTTGCCAATGGAATCGCCACTGTGGATATGGGGGGAAGAGGAAATGACAATATTTTTCATTCGACCGTTTGTTTACATGAACTACTTCTGGCTCTGACAATTTTCGCAACCGTGGCTTTGCCTACCCGTACATGGTCTAAGACAGGCCGGTTGGCCGGGCACGACCAGGTACACGACCCACATTCGATGCAGTCAAGGATATGATTTTTCTCGGCTACTTCCCATAGCTTGCGTTCCGTCAGGTTCATGAGCAAATGGGGCTCATTCCCCATCGGACAGGCTTTGGTGCATTTTGCACAACGGATGCAGTCGTGCATCGGGCGACGCAGCGATTCCTCTTTTGCCATCAACACGATGCCGGAGCTTCCTTTCAAAACAGGCGAATCGACATGGATCATGGCTTTCCCCATCATGGGGCCGCCGCTGATAATTTTTCCGGTGTTTTCGGGCAATCCGCCTGCTGCTTTGACAAGCGTTCCAACAGGCGTGCCGATGCGGGCCAGGATGTTTGACGGTTTCAACACGCCTTTTCCCGTAACGGTGATGACGCGTTCGATAAGCGGTTTGTTCTTTTGTACAGCCTCATAGATGGCGTAAGCGGTGCCGGCATTGTATACAACCGTTCCTTCGGAAACAGGCAAGGCGCCGCTCTTTACCTGACGGCGCAGGATGGCTTCGATCAATTGTTTTTCGCTTCCTTGCGGATACTTCACTTTGAGGGGCATGATCTCAACGCCCTGATAGGCGGCTGAAAATTTTGTCATGACCGCGATGGCATCAGGCTTATTGGATTCGATGCCGATGACGGCGCGGCTGACATGCATCGCCTTCATCAAAATGGTTGCGCCAACAATGATCTGTTCGCCTTTTTCGAGCATCAGCGCATGGTCGGACGTGAGGTAAGGCTCACATTCTGCCGCGTTGATGAGGAGGACGTCGGCTTTTTGGCCTTGTGGTGGCGTCAACTTGACTTTCGACGGGAAAGCGGCGCCTCCCATGCCGACAATGCCGGCAGCTTCTATTTTATGAATGATCTCGGCAGGCGAAAGACTACATTCCCTGACGATTGTCTCGCTACAGTCGATGCCCGGCTCCCATTCATCGCCTTCTACCTTGATACACACGGCAGGACGCGAGATGCCGGCGCCGTCGGGCATGTTGTCGATTTTCGTGACGGTTCCCGAAACCGACGAATGAACATTGGCTGAAATGAACCCTTCGGCTTTTCCGATCAGCGTGCCGGCTTTGACTTTATCGCCCTTGCCGACAACAGCCATTGCGGGAGCCCCAATATGTTGATCCAACGGGATCACAACCGATTCGGGCAACGGGATCATTTGTATGGGCCGGCTGGCCGAGAGTTTGTTGGCTTGTGGATGTATGCCTCCTATTCTAAAAGATTTCATCGTTTTCAATTAAGGGGAAAATTCATTTCGAGGATCGAGCCTGTCGGGCATGCCGTGACGCATTTCCGACAGCGTGTACATTTTGTTTCGTCGATACAAGCAAGGTTTTGAGAGATCGTAATAGCATCGAAAGCACATTCTTTCAAGCATTTATTACATCCAATACAAGCTCTGTCGCATGCTTTTCGCGCCACGCCGCCCTTATCCTTATTGAGACATGCCACATAGACCCGATGTGCTTCCGGCCCTTTGTTGCACATTGCGATAATGTTTTTCGGACATGCTTTCACACAAGCTTCGCATGCAATGCACTTCTCAATCGACACTTCAGCAAGGCCTGTTGCCGGATTGATACGAATAGCATCAAACTTACAGGCCTTCACGCAGTCGCCCCATCCGAAACACCCGTACGAACATCCGGTTTCGCCACAGTAAAGCGAAGAGGCGATGGTGCAAGTTTTAGCACTGTCGTACAGGTTTGTGCGCGGACGTACTTCGCATGAGCCATTACAACGTACAACCGCTATTTTTGAGCTGGTTGCATTAGCTGTTTGCCCCAGTATGGCGGCGATGCGTTCCATCACGTCCGTTTCGCCGGCCGGACAAGCCAACCCATCCAATGATGCGGCTTTGAGGCAGGCATCGGCAAACCCCGCGCATCCCGGATAACCACAACCGCCGCAGTTGGCGCCCGGTAACGTATCGAGCACCAGCGCCAATCGCGGGTCTTCCCTTACTTCAAATTTTTTTGAAAGAAAGTACAAAATGAAAGCGGCAAGGGCTCCTGTTGAACTTATGAGTGCGACTGCTATATACATTAATATATATGTTTCGGTTGTTGAAAATAGATTAGCCTGAAATTTTGGATAAAGTAAAATTTATTTTTTTCTTTATTTTTTCCCGCAGGGAGTATAAAACGAAATAGTAAACAGCCAAAACGGCAAGGCCTGTCAGGCCTCCAACAATCTCGCTTTTGCTGATGAAAATGCCGGCGATGACCGAAATGACGACCGCCAGCAGCGGGATGGCGTAGGCGATGACAACAGCGTAAAGACCCGTTGACGAGTGCCCTGTCACGACTACATGTTCCTGTAGGGCATAACTGCCGGCGAAGTCGTTCACTTCAATTATCTTATCTTTTTTATCTGCGACAAGACAGGCGGCAGCAGCATGACAGTCGCTACATGCAGCTTTTTGTTCGATGCGGACAAAAACTTTGTTCTTTTCAATTCGTTCGACTTTGCCCTGATGTATAATCATCCCTTTGGTCATATTTTTTTCAAAAATTGCAAACTCCACATTGCAATTCGGGGGCAAATTTAATCATTAATTGGATACAAACAACAAATACCGGCTGATAACTTGCAATTTTTAACTTTTTACTTGCGAACCGTCTTACCATCGGTAGCTAAAACCGAATGCAAATATTTCATTGATTTGCAGGAATGTATTTGATCCTTCCTTTTTAACGACGCCATCGTCGTAACGCAATATCAGGTGGATGGTGGTCGAAAAATATTTGTTTAAAATGATGTCGAACTTATTCTCAAATTCACATTCAATCTTTTCATAATTAGTAAAATAATTAAGCCTGGAGTACAATGTCATGCTTTTGTTGAATCGGGCATTTTGGGTCATGCTGATTTTTGAACCGAACGTTTTCACCATGTGTACAAAATTCCCGTCCTTGTCTTTCGGGAAGAAAGCGGGAAGGTTGATCGTCGTATCCCTGCTGAACTTGAAATTAAATGATAAAGGGTCGATCGACAAGGACAAACTCAAGGAACGGTTGGGTTTTTTGAATTTTGGCGTTACGGCATACGTCATACCGACGCCGGCATTGACGGTGAATGGCGACAGCAAGGCCGCTTGTTTGTTTTTTGTGTTGGCAATGTATTTATTACCCATGGAGGTGATAAACTCTCCCGAAACGGAATAATTCCAGTTTTTGATTGCTTTCAGCGCCAGGAGACTGTTGAAACGCAACTCGTCGGTACCGATGGTATATTTTCGCAAGGTGTCGTTGGGCGAGTTGACAAGCGTGAAAGTCGTTATTAATGTGTTTGTTAGAGAGACCTTGTTCCTTGCATAGTTATACGTGGTGTTCGTGTTGGTATAAATATTCATGTTGTTCAGTTCGCCTTTATACCAGTTGGCCGACGACTTGTTCTGGTTAAACTTGATGTCGGCGGCAAAAGTCGAAGTCCAATACTTTCTGTCGGGTATGAATTTTTTGATAGGGTCTACTTCCTTTGGAGGCGTCATGGTTGCTTTCACTTCAGCAACTACCTGCTCCTTTGCTATGTCAATACTTTCCGGTCGGATAATCGTCGAAGGCAACTCCCATATTGTAAATTTGAAACTCCTCGGATGGGCAAGCAATACTTTTTTATAAATCATGTCGTCCAATGATTTCACAAACCGATAATGAGCGAAGACGGGGTGAATAAAGTCGCGTCCCTGTTCGAAGGTCGAGGGCAGGGGAGGCCCGTTGAACAGCCGCAGCGAGTCGCGATTGAAAGTATTTTCCAACTTCGGAAACATGCCTCCGCGAAAGACGATCTCGGGAAAAAAATGATTGTCGATCATGGCTTCTTTCAGGGAGGCATACTTGTTGGGGGGCCAATACACCATGGTTGAGACCGTCCACGCCATTGCTTCTGGCGGCAAGCCTTTTGAATCTCTTGTTTGCGCGTGCAAACCACAAATAAAAAACATTGAGCAGGCAAAAAATAATGCGCAAAGTTTATTCCGTTTGTTTATAATCATCATCATGCTAATCATTTAACAATTTTTGAATGTGCAAATGTAATGAATTTTTCGTAAAGTACAAATCGTTTGAAAAAAAAAGGGGGGGACGCTATCTTTTATCACGCCCAAAGATAGGCTGCGTTCGGAAATAAAAATAAAAAATGATTTTATTTTGTATTTCGCTCAACTTGCACTATCTTTGGGCGTGATTAGCGAGATTTTTAATAATTTTATAATGATATGAAGATGAAGAAACAGTTTCTTTTTGGGCTTTTTATGATGATGCTGGTCTGCGCACAAGTGGTTAGCGGACAGGCTAAGTACGTGTTTTTTTTTATCGGCGACGGTATGGGTATTAATCAGGTGACCATTACGGAATCGTATCTTTCCGCCCTGAATGGCAAACGGGGGTCGGCGTCGTTGTTGATGACCCAGTTTCCAGTAGCCTCGATACTCTCTACTTTTGCGGAGAACAGCGATGTGACCGATTCGGCGGCAGCAGGAACGGCGCTTGCAGCCGGCAAGAAGACAAACAACGGTTATATTGGCGTCGACGCCAACTATGAACCGGTCGAGACAGTCGCGGAAAAGGCAAAGAAAGCAGGGAAAAAAGTTGGGATAGGTACGACCGTCACGATCAATCATGCGACCCCGGCTTCGTTTTACGGTCATCAGCGCAGTCGTAGCATGTATTATGAGATAGCGAAGGATTTGATTCCTTCGGGGTTTGACTTTTTTGCCGGGGGCGGATTTGGCAATCGTAATTTTTTGGTTGACAATACGCCGGCGCCCGACATCTATCCGCTCTTTGAACAGGCCGGCTATTTTATTGCGAAGGGGTATGGCGATTTTAATGCGAACGCCGACAAGCACAAGAAAATAATCCTTGTGCATAAAAATTGGGAAACGCCAGATGGCGTTCCTTATGCGATTGACCGTTCGCGTGAAGACCTCACGCTGGAACAAATGACAGCGGCCGCCATCAAGGTGCTGACAAAAGATAACAACAAGGGATTCTTTATGATGATGGAAGGTGGACGGATAGACGGCGCCGGACATAGCAATGATGCTGCAACAGCCATCAAAGAAGTAATCGACATGGATGATGCGGTGAAGGTGGCCTACGAATTTTACAAGAAACATCCGAAAGAAACGTTGATTGTGATCACCGCCGATCACGAGACCGGCGGCCTGACAGCCGGTGCGGGAAGTATGCGCATCAACGTGCTCCAACACCAAAAAATGTCGTTCGGAAAGTTGACGGAACACATCCGGGCATGGTCGGCATCGAAAAACGAAAGCGTGTCGTGGGAAGACTTGAAGACGCTTCTTGGCGAGACATTGGGCTTCTGGAAAGAAATACCCATTGACTGGGAGAACGAAAAAGTGTTGCGCGATGCCTACGAAGCGGTCTTTTCGCCAAGAAGGGATATGACCGCCGAACGCAATTATTCACTCATTTCATCAAAAGCAAAACAGGTCATGAACGAAATAGCCGAACTTGGCTGGTCGACGGGCGGTCATACGGCTAATTATGTGCCGGTATTTGCTATTGGTGCAGGTCAGGAATTGTTTAATGCAAAAATGGACAATACCGAGATTCCCCTAAAAATTATCAAGGCAGCAAAATATTAGTTTGGAGACCTATCATGAAATGGTTTTTGAAAGTCATAAGGCAATACGCAGATTTTAAGGGAAGGGCAAGCAGAGAGGAATACTGGATGTTTATGCTGTTTTTCGTGATCGCGTCGTGTGTGATGATGGCCATTGGTTTTGGCATACTGATAATGACCGAAAAGGCAGGCGCCTCCTTTTTACCCTGTTTGTTCATGTTTGCCCTGTTGACGCCGAGCTGGGCAGCGATGGTCAGGCGATTGCATGATACAGGCCGGAGCGCGTGGTTTTTTCTTGTCAGCCTGATCCCTGTTGTTGGCAGTATATGGCTGTTGATAGTTTTAGTTTTGGAAGGAACGCCGGAGCATAACCCATACGGAAAGAATCCGACTGGATTGAGGCACAACAGTTACGATCGCCGACGGTCGGCTGCGGTTGCCTTGATCGTCGCATCGGCTTGCTGGCTGCTTTTGCAAACTGCGCTTTTCTTGATCCGGCAAGATGCGATTACCAACCACATACTTTCTTTACTCCTTCCGGTCGGGCTGATGATTGCCGGTATTGTATTGTTCTCAAAGCGAAGGTTCTCGGCTGAGGTGGCATGGTCGCTGATTATCGTGTCGGTCGTCTGGCTGCTACGGGATATTTTCATCATTTGGAACTCTATTTCCTATCTGGCAATGTCTTTCAATATTCTTTTGATTATCGACATGCTGGCCATTTTAGTTCCTGTCGCGCTTTTGTTATCCGGCCTATTTATTTTTTTAAAGAAATCCGACTATACAGTCCCGGTATGTTTGCTGTTCGTTGGCGCTTGTATCTGGATTTTATCCATTACGCTGCATACCATTCAGTTTTCGGTCAATAACACGAATAATGCAATATCCGAAGTATTGTTTCTGATACCGAATATGATGATGATTATCGTCCCGGTATCCATCATGGTTTTAGGCCGAACGTTGTTGTCGAAAAGTACTGCTGCAAAAGAAATTGAAAACAGGCACGTGGAACCGGTAAAAATCGAAAAGGAATCGGAAATCGAGCAGGCGGCGGTTCCGCCCGTTCAGCCGCAACCGATACAGTCGCCGCCTGTCGTGATAGTTCAGCCGCCGACCAAACAGCCGCCTGCCCCTGTCGCCAAGCCGCCGACAACGCAGTCGCCCGTCGCGCCCGTTCAGCCGCAACCGATCCAGCCGCCCGTTCAGCCCGTTCAGCCGCCGCCTGTTGTGATAGTTCAGCCGCCGACCAAACAGCCGCCCGCCCCTGTCGCCAAGCCGCCGACAACGCAGCCGCCCGTCGCGCCCGTTCAGCCGCAACCGATCCAGCCGCCCGCCCCGCCCGTTCAGCCGCCGCAAACCGCTCGAAAGGACGAACCGCCCAAACAGGCAAAAACGAATCGGACGTCCGAGCCGACGCGGGTTCCTAAACCGTCAACCATCGACGATTATCGAAAAAAAATCGTTTATCTTCGCGAAGACAAGGCGGATAACAATGTCTGGATTGTTTATAAAGCGCCGACAAAAGCAGATGCAATTGAGTTCCTGAACAAGCAAAGGATTGCTCGACCGTCGTACTATGTTGTTGTCGAGACGCCCGAAGGCAACTTCGGAAAAGATAAAGACGGGTACTACCAGGAGTAAAAAATATTGTCGACCTCAAAAATTCGTGGCAATTCGCGCAATTCGCGGACTGTACCATCAGAAATAATAATATTTTCGACCATTAACCATTAACTTTCAACCAAAAGATGAAGCAGTTTTCAATTCCTCGTCCGGTTCTACTTTCAGGCATTTTCATGCTGTTATTCGTGTCGAATCATGTTTTTTCGCAACAGGGGAGTAAACGAATCGGTTTGCCGGACATTATCAACGGAACGTTCCGACAGGAATCGGGCGAAAACGAGATGCGTTCGATGCCCGATGGCGAACATTTCACGGCGATGAATCGTGAAAGGACCATGATCATCAAATATTCGTACCGCACGGGCGAACCTGTCGAAACACTGTTCGACGTCAATAACGCACGCGAGTGTACATTTAATAATTTTCAAGACTACGCAATCAGTTCGACGGGATTCCATATCCTGATTTTTCGCGAAAAAGAGCAGATTTACCGCCATTCGTTTCGCACCGACGCTTATGATTATGACGTGCGTCGCCGAATGGTGAGACCGTTGAACGAATCGGGGGAAAAGATTAGGATACCGACGTTCTCGCCTGACGGACGGATGTGTGCTTATGTGGAAGGTAATGACATCTGGATTAAGAAGTTTGATTTTGATACCGAAACGCGGGTGACGAAAGACGGCGAAGTCAACAAGGTGATCAATGGCGTAACCGACTGGGTGTATGAGGAGGAATTTGCTGAAACCAAACTGATGGCCTGGTCGCCGGATAATGAATACCTGGCATTTGCGCGTTTCGACGAAACGGACGTGCCGGAATATACGGTGGCGATGTACGGCGATAACTTCTATCCGACCGAATACAGGTACAAATATCCGAAGGCGGGAGAACGCAATTCGATAGTGACGATTCATTCGTATTGCATCCAGACAAAAGACACCAAAGAATTGAAAGTGCCGCTGAACGATGAATACTACGTTCCCTACCTGCGTTTCGCCACGGAGCCCGAACAGTTGGCGGTGATGACGCTCAACCGCCATCAGAACATTTTCAACCTGTATCATGCCAACCCGAAGAGCGGGGTGTTCAAATTGATATTGAAAGACGAGAACAAGGCATACATCGATAGCGACTGGATGAAAGCCATTCAGTTCTCAAAAAGCGGCTTCCTGTATGTGAGTGAAAAAGACGGATTTGCGCATGTCTATCAATATTCGCCGACAGGCGTTCTGCAACGGCAGGTGACAACCGGAAATTGGGATGTGACCCGCCTGATCGGCAAGGACGAAACGACCGGAACGGTCTATTACGAATCGGCAGAAGAAAGTCCGCTACGCCGCTCAGTTTATGCCGTCGATGCGAAAGGTGTCAAAAAGCGGCTGTCGACCATGCAGGGCACCAACAGCGCTACGTTCAGTGCAAACTATGCGTATTATGTCAATTCCTTTTCGAGCGTGACCCAGCCGACTCGCATCGGCGTTCACGAAACGAAAACAGGCAAGGAACTGCGTATGATTCAGGATAATGCCGCGCTTAAGGGCAAGCTGGCGGAATATGCGGTACCGACAAAAGAGTTGATAACCGTCACGACGGCGACCGGCGAAGAACTGAACGCATGGATCGTGAAGCCCGTCGGTTTCAGCGAGACAAAAAAATATCCGGTTGTGATGTTTCAATACAGTGGCCCCAATTCTCAGTCCGTGGCCGACCGCTTCGGAATGAATTGGGAACAATACTTGGCGACAAATGGATATATCTGCGTCTGCGTGGACGGACGCGGCACGGGCGCTCGCGGAGAGGCTTTTCGCAAATGTACTTACCTTCAAATGGGACTGCTGGAATCGCGCGACCAGGTGGCTGCGGCGGTCGCACTCGGCAAGCTGCCGTATGTCGACAAAGACCGGATGGCCATTTGGGGATGGAGCTTCGGAGGTTTTAACACGCTGATGGCCATGAGCGTAGGTAATGGCGTCTTCAAAGCGGGGATTGCCGTTGCACCGCCCACCGACTGGCGGTATTACGATACGGTTTATACGGAACGGTTTATGCGGACACCGAAAGAAAATGGGAAAGGATATGATGACACCTCCCCTATTAAATTGGCAAAAGACTTGCAGGGCAGGCTGTTGCTGGTGCATGGCACTGCCGACGACAATGTGCATTTCAAACAAAGCATGGACTATGCGGAGGCGCTGGTACAGGCGGGTAAACAGTTTGAGATGCAAATGTATCGCGACAGAAATCATGGCATTTCCGACAACCGTGCACGGATGCACCTGTATACGCGCATGTCGGAGTTTCTTTTTGATAACCTTTGAGTTAATTACTAATTACTAATTACTAATTACTAATTACTAATTACTAATTACTAATTACTAATTACTAATTACTAATTACTAAACGACGACAAACCGAGTGCAGAGGCAAACTTGTTTGACTATGTCGAGGTGCGAAGGAGTTCTTTTTACGAAGTAAAAAAATTACTAATATAAAAATGATGGGAACGGTTGATTATTTTGTGCACGAAACGGCTATCATCGACGAGGGGTGCCACATCGGTAGCGGTGTGAAAATCTGGCATTTTTCACATCTGATGACGGGGTGCACGGTAGGGGATGATTGTAATATCGGCCAGAATGTCGTGATAGCGCCGGGCGTTGTTTTGGGTCATGGCGTGAAAGTTCAGAACAATGTTTCGATATACACGGGCGTGACATGCGAGGATGATGTTTTTCTGGGGCCTTCCTGCGTATTCACGAATGTTGTAAACCCCCGAAGCGCTATCCCCCGCAAGCATGCTTATTTGCCGACAAAAGTGATGAAAGGCGCTTCGATAGGCGCCAATGCCACGATTATCTGCGGCCATGTTATCGGTGAATATGCGATGATAGGGGCAGGTGCGGTCGTCACAAAAGACGTACCCGCTTTTGCGATGGTGGTGGGTAATCCTGCACGACAGATCGGATGGGTGAGTGCGCATGGACTTCGCTTGCATTTCGACGGGCAGGGCATCGCCGTCTGCCCCGAAAGCAACGAAAGCTATCTGCTCAAGGAAGGGCGTGTTGCGAAACACGGTTAGCGTTTCATATACGCTTCATTCAGGGTGTATTGTCTTTATAAATACGTTGACGACTTCAATATTATTTTATACGTGATATTGCCTAACTGAAAGGTTATCACGCCTTCCCTTTCTCCAATGGAGGACGGCCCGCTAAATAGAAGTTTAATCTCTCGATCTTCATCAAGCAAGACGCTCGGGTTGGGAGAAATAAGAGAAAATCCGCTACCCGCTGTCATGCTGAAACTGATCGAGTTGGCTGTTCCGGCAGGCAGCACGTTGTTCATTTCGTCGGGCAGCTGGTATCTGACCGTACCGATCGTGTATTCGTTTGGCGTTGCTGGCGAATCGATTCTGATCGTGTCGACATAAGCCACCGGCGTCACATTGTTCCTGTCTTTATACATCGGGTTGAGGGATGTCACAATGGCGTATTGGCCGTTGGAGGCGATACGGGTAGCGCCATCATCTATCCGAATCGTATATTCGATGTTGCTGCCGGGATTATTGATCGCTTCTGCCGGCGTATTATAACCTTCGCTACGTACCCGGTCGATCGTAAACAAATAATGGTGATTTCGTTTTGTGTCAAAGAATTTGCCGGTTGCAGGATTGTAAAAGTCCATCCGGTAATAGGTCGTCGCAGAAGTGAGCGGGTTTACCTTGTGAAGTAGAATAAACTGCCGGTCAGCATCAAATTCCGTATCGGCGGCGTAAGCCCCCGTGACGGTTGAATCGCTGGTGGCATATTCGTAAACATAAACACTTGCTAACGCTTCCGTAACGCCTTGTTTTTGCAGCAGGCGAAAGTCGTCGACGGTGGGCGAACCGACGGAGACAGGCGCTGAAATGGGAGATTTGGGCATGATGAAGCCTGCGCTCCTGCTATTGTGTATGTTATAGAACACATTTTCGGCATTAAAGTTGCCGGTAACATCCGAAACGCCCGTACTGACACCCATCTGTACCTGTATCTTTGCAACGGCACGCATCATCTCGCACACGTTACCGTCTGATAGCGACCACTTGAATCCACCCGACATCGGCAAATGCGCCGTACCGGTGTAGTACGGTTTGCTTGTCAATTTATAATAGTAATCGATGTTATTGATCGTGACGGCTGCAGTATCGGTAGGTGGAACGGGATCGACATTCGCAATACAAATGATGCTGTCGCCGTTGTCGGGAGTATGCTTTAGTTGTGGTAATAACTGGGAAGCAAAACCGTTTTTGGCAATTTGCGACCCCTTAATTACTTCGACCCATTTTCTTGCCAATGTCGTTTTATCGAAGACAAGCACCCACACCGAATCAATTGTATTTTCATTTTGAGTGGCAGTGCTGTATACATTTACCGTTTGCGCATCGGGAAAAACGAGTGCGATCTGGGGCTGTTTGACGGCCTCCGGAATCCTGTTAGTGTCATCCAAAACCATGCTGTCGCATGCCGCAAGACAACAAATGCTTGCTAAAAAAAACGCTATTCTCTTCATTATTAAATTATTTTATCATTTACTTACAATACACGTGTACATAAAACGCGACAAAGGTAAGGATATTTTTTCAAACAACAAAAGAATTTTCGATTTTTTTTTTACGACCTTACCCTGACGGGCTACTGTCGTCGGTTGCCTTCAAGCTCATATCCAAACTTTTTATGTCGTGTGTGAGCGCGCCGACCGAGATGAAGTCGACGCCACACGCCGCATAGTCGCGCAACGTATGGATGGTGATTCCTCCCGACGATTCGGTCTCGGTTCGTCCGGCAATACGCTTCACCGCTTCGCGTGTATCATACAGGTTGAAGTTGTCGAGCATGATGCGGTCGACCCCGTCGATCCGTAAAACCTCATCCAGTTCGTCGAGGTTGCGCACTTCAATTTCTATCTTCAGATTTTTGCCTTTTTCCTTCAGGTAGCGGTGTGTATTGCGGATGGCCTGTTCGATGCCGCCCGCGAAATCGACATGGTTGTCTTTCAAAAGAACCATGTCGTACAGTCCGATGCGGTGGTTCATTCCGCCACCTATTCTAACTGCTTCCTTTTCAAGTATCCGCATGCCCGGCGTCGTCTTGCGCGTATCCATCACACGCGTTGCCGTTCCTTCCAGCGCTTTCACATAACGGCGCGTATTGGTGGCGATACCGCTCATGCGTTGCATGACATTCAGCACGAGGCGTTCAGTCTGAAGGATGGACTGTATCTTCCCCTCGACCGTAAAGGCGATATCTCCTTTTTTCACTTCGGTGCCGTCGTGGATAAAAATTTCCATTTGCAGGGTCGGGTCGAAATGGTTGAAAATACGTTTTGCCAGCTCGATACCGGCCAGCACGCCGTCATCCTTAATAATCAGCCGGCTCTTTCCCTTTTGTTCCGGTGGGATACAGCACAAGGTCGTATGGTCGCCATCGCCAATATCTTCGGCAAAAGCGAGCACGATCAAGTCGTTCGTCAATTCATCCGGTGTTTTATACATCCTGTTCATCTTTTATTCAATCCTGATAATGGTAATAAAAATTTTGCCGTCTTTTGTCGTATAGTTGATGTTTACGCGAAACACGCCGTCGGCGGTTGTCAGTTTGCCGACCAGGAAACCGGATTCGTTTTTGTCGGCGTGATGCGCAACGGTAAAACCGGTCGGTTTGTGGGATTGAAAAAATGACTTGAGCAAAACGATTGCTTCGTTGCCGCTTCCTTTTTTCGAAGCATCGGGCGTAACCAAATCCACTTCGGAAGCCATGTTGTTTTTAAGGATGTCGGCGTCGCCTGCTTTAAAAGCGTTTGCGACAGGCGTGATGTCTGCCGCCTGTACAAACAGGGCAGAGAGCATCCATGCAATAGCATACAGTATCTTTCTCATTTGTGTTTCCTCCTTGTTTAGTCCAAAATGCAAGGCAAAGGTAACGCTATTTTTCGAAATAAAAACATAAAAAAACCTAAAAAATGTCGGGTTTCATTTTATTTGACTACATTTACGCTCTAAATAGGCAGGTTATGCGAATTGTATTACTCGTTGTCGGTAAGACCGACACAGGAAGTTGGAATGATGCGCTAATTGATTATGCAAGACGTTTAAGACATTATATCTCTTTTGATACAGAGGTAATTCAGGATTTGAAGAACGTCAAAAACAGGTCGATGGCACAACAAAAAGAGCAGGAAGGCCGTTCAATAATGAAAGCATTGGCGGCGGGCGATTGCTGTATATTGTTGGACGAGCGTGGAAAACAGTATACGTCCGAACAGTTTGCATCCTGGCTGGAACAAAAGATGCTGGCGGCGCCCAAGCGGCTCGTTTTTGTGACGGGCGGTCCGTACGGATTCAGCGACGAGGTATACGAACGGGCAGACGGGCAGCTTTCGCTGAGCAGGATGACTTTTTCGCACCAGATGGTACGTCCGATATTTGTCGAACAACTCTATCGCGCGTTGACAATCCTTCGCGGGGAGCCGTATCATCATGGGAATTACTAATTATTAATTACTAATTACTAATTACTAATTACTAATTACGAAACGAATTATCTGAATAATTTTACATATATGAAGAGAGCAATATTTTATTTGGGAGCGTTAATAGGACTGTTTTTGATGGGCTGTAACAAGGAATCGGATGGGCTTAAATCGGAGTTGACCGTACATGAGCGTATCAACAAATTTATTGTGGAAGTCGTTCATACCTATTATCTTTGGGAAAACAAAACGGATTGGAAGCAATACGAAAACCGCAAGGCTTATCAGGCTTACACAAATCATTACGAGCTATTTGAGGAATTGCTCCACGAAGACGATTACTGGTCAACCTTGACCGACGACATAGCAGGCATGGAAAGTCAATTCAGTGGCGTATCCACGACATTCGGCTATACGCTTTCATTTTGGAAAATTTCAGAAAATGCCGATGATGTTGTTGCCGTTGTTTTATTTACAACGTCCGATTCTCCGGCAGCGAAAGCGGGGCTGAAACGCGGCGACGTCATTATCGAAATGAATGGCAACAAGATTACGGCTGACAATTACCGGAATCTTTATTACGCACCGTCGCTTGTATTGCGTTGTGGCGCCCTGGAATCGAAGACGAAACCAATTACTTTTGTTCCTTTATCTGAAACAATATCGCTCAATGCCATTGAGATGTACGAAAATCCGGTAAATTTCAGTAGGGTTATTGAAAGATCGGGGAAGAAAATAGGTTATCTCAGTTATACCGGTTATCAGATGGAATCAGAAGTCGAGCTGATCAAGCTATTTACTCAATTCAAGTCGGACGGCGTGCAGGATGTTGTGCTTGACCTGCGTTACAACCCTGGCGGCTATTCGCGTACATCGCTTATTTTGAGTAGTATACTTGCACCTGAATCGGTTGTAAAAAATAAACGTACGTATCTGATACATCACTATAACACAATGCTTTCAACTTATTACAGAGAAAACAACTATGCCACAAGCGAAAAATTCCTCGATACGGTGTCAGTCAATATGGATTTGAGTCGGCTGTATGTCTTGACAAGCGGGAGAACGGCGTCGGCCTCCGAAGCTACGATGGTTGGATTAGATGCCTATTTAGATGTCATTCAGATTGGTGAAGCTACATCAGGCAAATATTGTGGGGGGATTTTGCTGTCGCCCGAAGATCAGTACGGTGAAAAAAACAGGAACGTTTATGAAAGTTTTTCCAATTGGGGCATGTATATCATGATTTACAGATTTGCCAATATCAACGGTATTTCTTCGTTCACAGGGGGTCTTGAACCGGATATACAGGCAGAAGAGGATGATTTTGATCTGAAACCGTTTGGCGATGAGACCGATCCGTTACTGGGCCGTGCCTTGGCGCATATCATGGGCGAGCCATATATCGAACAGCGCGCAGCAAAAATGGCGCTCCCGTTTATCCCCATGCCTGCCCTGAAAAAGCCTGTTGACGGACTGATGATTGCTCCAACAAGCTTGAAAATTAGTAATTAGTAATTAGTAATTAGTAATTACGAATTATGAGATATGAATTGGGAATTAGGAATTGGGCGTTCGCAGAACGCCCCTACGTCTACACTCTATCCAGCACCGTCATCGCAGCCATCGCCTCCACGATGGGCACAGCGCGCGGTACGACGCAGGGGTCATGGCGGCCTTTCGCTTTGATGGACGCATCATTTCCATGAATATCAACCGTTTGCTGCTCTCTCATCAGGGTAGGTACGGCTTTAAAAACAACACGGAAATAGATGTCCTGCCCGTTGGAAATGCCGCCTTGTATCCCGCCGGAATAGTTTGTACGGGTGTTGATGAGGCCCTTATCGTTAAAAAACGCATCATTGTGTTCCGAGCCTTTGTAAAGCGGGGCGTCGAATCCGTCACCATAGTCAAACCCTTTTGCCGCAGGGATGCTTAACATGGCAGCTCCCAATGCGGCATGCAGTTTGCCGAAGACGGGGTCGCCAACGCCTGCCGGCACACCTTCGATCACACAACTGATGATCCCGCCGACAGAATCGCCCCCTGTTTTGACTGCCTGGATAAGGGCTTCCATTTCAGCCGCTTTTTCCATATCCGGACAGCGTACGGCATTTGTTTCCGTCAGGCTCAGATCGTAATCCTTATAAGTCTTATCCAAGCGAATATTTCCAATCTGCGAGGTATAGGCTTGTATCTTGATGTTTTTTTGCAGCAGCACCGTCTTGGCGATAGCGCCGGCTACGCAGCGCGCAACGGTCTCGCGAGCCGAAGCGCGTCCACCCCCTCGCGGGTCGCGTATGCCATATTTCATTTGATAGGTAAAATCGGCATGCGACGGACGGAAAAGTTCTTTTATCTCATCGTAGTCGGCTGAATTTTGATTTTCGTTTCGTACGATGAATCCAATGGGCGCGCCGGTAGTCTTACCCTCATGGATACCTGAAAGCAATTCAGCCTTGTCCGATTCCCTGCGGGAAGTAGACAAGGCTGACTGTCCGGGCCGGCGGCGGTTCAGTTCCTGCCGTATAAACTCCAGATCGACGGTTATCCCTGCCGGACAACCGTCGATGACGCCTCCGATGGCTGCGCCATGCGATTCACCAAAAGAGGTCAGTCTGAATCTGTTTCCGAATGTGTTCACTCCGGGCAACCTTCGCCACACTCGTCGCAACTGCAATTGCAACCACCCGCCGACATCCGCTCCATGGCGGCTAATTCTTCGGCTGTCGGATCGTGAACGTCGACGACTTCGCCTTCGAAGTGTAATGTCTCGCCTGCCAACGGATGGTTGAAATCCATCACCACCACATTTTCTTTTATTTCCAACACCGAACCGTTCATTCGATCACCGTCAGCATTCATCATCGGGAGGGTTACGCCTTCAGCAATGTGTTCATCGTCGAATTTTCCGTTTATCATGAAAAGACTTTTCGGCAATTCGACAATACGTTCCTCATCAAATTCACCATACGCCTGTTCAGGGGTTAGCGTAAACACGAACTTGGCTCCGGCTTCAAGGTCTTTGATGTTTGCTTCAAAAGCAGGCAACATCGTGCCCGAATCGAAAATAAACTGTAACGGACGCTCTTTGGTTGCGCTTTCCATTAATTCACGCTCGTCGTCATCGCCAACGTTCAGGTCATAAGTAACCGTAACGAATTTGTTTTTTGAAATTTTCATAAGTTCTTACATTAAATGAGGTGCAAAGGTAAGGTTTATTATTACATAAACCTAATTTTTTTTTGAACAGGGTGCATTTCTATCCATTATCCAGCGCCTCAAACTCCGAATTGTTGCTTATAAACTCAGGCACGATTTCTTTCATGATTTTTACGATTTCCATTTCGTTGTATGTCTCTGTGGCTCGCTCCAATTTCTCAAACCATTCGCATACCAGTTGATAATCGTATTCGCGCACATTGCCGACCATTATTTTTTTATTTTGCAAGGTCTCCGCATTTTCCTTCTCATGGAGCAATTCTTCGTGCAATTTTTCACCCGGTCGCAAACCTGTATATACGATTTCAATGTCTTTATAAGGCTCCAACCCCGACAGGCGAATCATTTCTTCCGCCATATCTCTTATCTTGACCGATTCGCCCATATCAAAAACAAACACCTCGCCCCCTTTCCCGATGTTACCCGCTTCCAACACAAGGCTACAGGCTTCGGGAATGGTCATAAAATAACGGATAATCTCAGGATGCGTTACCGTTACCGGCCCGCCTTCCGCTATCTGCTTGGCAAAACGCGGGATGACCGAACCGTTGGAGCCCAATACATTGCCAAAGCGGGTGGTGATGAAACGCACGGGAGAAACCGCTGGGTCGCTTTCATTCATCAGCGATGCCGACAAGCTCTGGATATAAATCTCGGCAATGCGTTTGGAGGCGCCCATCACGTTGCTCGGATTCACCGCCTTATCGGTCGAAATCATCACAAAACAAGCTGCGCCATGCTCCACCGCCAAGTCAGCCATTATTTTTGTGCCCATCACATTGGTAAACACTGCTTCGCACGGATATTGTTCCATCAACGGTACGTGCTTGTATGCGGCGGCATGAAAAATACAATGCGGTTTATATCTGGCGAAAATACGGTCCATTTTATGCTTGTTGCGAACATCGGCAAGAAACGGGATAAACGGGATAAGCGTGTTGTCGTTCAAGTCAAGCGACAGTTGGTGAAGGGGCGATTCTGCCATATCTACCAGAAGCAGCAATTTCAAATCGAACCGGCAAAGTTGCCGTACGATTTCGCTGCCTATCGATCCTGCTGCTCCGGTGACAAGTACGGTTTTCCCTTTCATGTTCGTGCCGACCGAAGCGATGTCGGTCTTGATGGGAATGCGTCCGAGCAAGTCTTCGATACGAATTTTCTGTATCTTCTGTATATCGTTCACGCTTTCGATGGCCGGCATCGACAATATGTCGATATTCATTTCAATGAACCGCCTGAACAATGCTCTTTTCTTTACCGAGTGCAGGTCTTCGGCGCGTACCAGCACCGTCTTGATACCTTTCCCTGTAATGACGTTATTGCATACATCTTCAGCCGAATAGACGCGCGAGCCCAGTATCCGATGATGAACAGGTACCGGCGTGCGAGCGATGAATCCCACCACATCATAAGGAAACCGCTCGTTGAGGCGAATCATTTTGGCAATCCCGATATGTACGGCGTCAATACCATAGATCAGCAATGGCGTTCCCTTCTTTATTGCAGTACGCTGCACCGCAAAATCATAAAAAAGTCGAACCATCGCCCTGCAAAACAGAATGACACACACCGATATGAGATAACTGATAATCAGTCCTAAGATCGTATAATTCGAAAAACGAAAAATATCGGCGAACATGTAGAGGAACAGCAACAAAAAGGCATGCGTAAAAAGCAGCGAGATAAAAGTCTTCACGACATTCCGGAACGACGAAAAACGGTAGAACTCGGAATCGGTATTGAAAATGAAAAAGGAAAAACCTGCTATCGCAATGCCGATAACCGTCTTGATGTAGAAAAAATAATACGCCGACGAATCGTCTAATAACGTATGAAGGATAAAGCTGGAAAAGAAAAGGGAGAAGGCAACAAAAATGATGTCTATCGCAAATATCAATTTCCTTGGTAAAAAAGGAAATTTTTTCACTTTCCTAAGCATGCTTGACAAATAATTCGCCAATTTTTCTTTTGTTTCGTTACTGAACATGGCTCACTGACCTAAAATTTTTCATTCTATTCAACGACTGGCTATCACCTCGACAACCCGTCGAATATCATCATCCGACAATCCGGAACCCGAAGGCAGGCATAGTCCTGTTTCAAACAAATGCTCGCTGACCCCGTTCGCATAAGCCGGCGCATCAGCAAAGACCGGCTGCAGATGCATGGGCTTCCATAGGGGACGCGTCTCAATATGATTGATGTCCATTTTCATCCGGATGTCATCCCGCGACATACCCGCGATCGCAGGATCAACGTGTATGCACGTCAGCCAGTGATTGGCGTCAAAATCGGGATTTGGCGACTGCATAACAACAATGCCGGGCATATCTTTCAACCATTCGACATAGCGGCGGTGGATTGCTTTTCGTCGGGCAACAAAAGTGTCAAGCGCCAACAGCTGCCCGCGACCGATACCTGCACAAATATTACTCATCCGGTAATTATAGCCTATATGCGAATGTTGATAATGCGGCGCATGATCACGTGCCTGTGTCGCAAAAAACTTGGTTCGTCGGGCCTGCTCTTCCGTCTGGCACACCAACGCCCCGCCACCGGAAGTGGTGATGATTTTGTTTCCGTTAAACGACAAAACCCCCAAATCACCAAAAGCGCCGCATCGCCGCCCGTTCCACATCGACCCTAACGCCTCCGCCGCATCTTCCAACACAGGAATATCAAACCTGTCGGCAATGGCCAGCACGTCATCCATCTTTGCCGGCATTCCGTACAGATGAACCACGATGATCGCTTTCGGCTTCTTACCCGTCTTGCGCAGTCTATCCCGAATGGCTTCTTCCAGCAGCGCCGGGTCCATGTTCCAGGTATCCCGCTCACTGTCTACAAAGACAGGTTTCGCCCCCAGATAGACAATCGGATTAGCCGAAGCAACAAAGGTGAAGCTCTGACAGATCACTTCATCCATCGCCTGCACGCCCAGCACGATCAATCCAAGATGAATCGCCGCCGTACCCGAACTCAGGGCGACAACCTGGCGCCCGCAGCCGATATAGTCAGCAAGCGAACGCTCGAACCCATCCACATTCGCACCCAGCGGCGCGACCCAGTTTGTATCGAAAGCCTCCTTGATGAAGTCCTGCTCCCGACCGCCCATACACGCGAGTGAAAGATATATTTGCTTGTTCACAGGTAGTCTTTTTTTCGAGATGACACGAGATGGTACGAAAAACTAATGCTTGTTGTCTTTTTTAAACAAGTAAAAAAACGACTCCGAATAATTGATTTTTATGATTAATCCCGTTGCAATTAGCAAAATATAAAACACAATTCCGGAGACAATGAGACATTCGTAACATTTCAAGTCGTGAAAGACGGTGTTGCTAAAAAAATGTACAGCAAACAGTATCAGCGACGAATGTAGCGTAACGATCAGTAAATGTTTTATAATCGGCTTAATCAGTTTTATTCGGAGTATATTATTAATGTACAAGTAAATCGCGCTAAGCATCAGGACACAACTTGTACTTGATGCAACAGCAATGTATACAGGCGGTAAATGATAATAGACGATCACCGCATCAGCGATCCAAACAACAGTCGCAGCCACAAGGTTCATGTAAAAATTCACTTTTGTCTTTCCGAATGCCAACAATATGGCTAAATACGGCAATATTTCCCAAAAATCCCTGATGATGGCAATCTGAAAATAACTTTTTGATACTTCGTACTGACTTCCATACAAAAACACCATTATATCCTTTGCGAAAAACAGGCAGAATACCAAGATTGGAAAAAGTATGTTCACAACCCTTAGCGCCGCATTCTTATAGGTTGATAATATGTCCTGTATGTTTCCTTCATAATTGGCCCTCGAAAAAAGGGGCGTCAAGACACCTTTCACGGAGCCTGCAACCATGCCCACGAACGGCAACGATATAAAGCCGTTTGAAAACTCGGCGAATACGACAGTACCATAATAACGGCTAATAAAAAACTGATTGGCAAATTGTAATAATATCCCGACAATACCGGCGCCCATTAGCGGAATGGAGTAATTGAAAACCATTTTGTACATGTTGGTAATGTGTTCGGGTTGAATCTTGATGTATGGACGGTTTTTCATCCATAATGCCATCAGGAAAATAAGAAAAGCCGCTAACGTCCAGCCGATTAAAGCAATCTTATAGTTGGCACCAACCAACAATACGGGCGTTACAACACAGATAAGGTTAAACAATCTACTGATAATGTGGTAAAAAGCAAGATATTTTGTTTTTCTGAGCGCTACATAAATACCTTCCACGCCCATCGTCGGCAAAGTAAACACAGGCACGAGCGCAAAGTACCGAAGCCCTGTATCCAATTCAGGATTATTAAGCACGTGTGCAATAATCGAGGAGCCAAAATAAAGCGTCAACGAAAAGGCTGCGCCTAAAAAAAACAGCAGATAGGTCAGTTTATTCACCAAAGTTTTACCCTGGCGATGGTTCAAACGAGGAATAAAATAAGAAAAAACGCCCGGCAGTCCGGCTGCAAAAACAGCATATAACGTGGTATAAACCCACATTACCTGTTTGTAAGTCCCGTATTCCGGTTTGTCAAAGTAGCGCGATAAAATAGCAGCGCTGGCCATAATCAAAATAAAAGTACCTGCCTGGCTGATAAAAAGCCAAAGCGCCTGGTTAAAATTACTTGGATTATGCTGTTTTTTCATCTTAAATTCTTTCAACGGTTTACATCGAATGGGGTGTGTCAAAAGCTATTCGATCATTCATTATCATGCAAGTATGATTTTATTTCCTTTCCAATAATCGAAGAATATACAGTTGCACCTTCATGGTTTAAATGTGTCGCATCCTTGAAGAAATAATTGTTTTCAGTAAAAAGAGGATTGCAAAAGTGATTGAATATAGGAACATCATATTTACCTGCTATGTCATTAACAATAATCAAACCGTTTTGATGCTCGCATGCGTAATATGTCGGAGACAAACTAATGAAAATGCTTATGTCATGCTGTTTGCAAAACAATATAAACTTTTCCAAATAAGCTATTTTCGTCTCTTCGACACTTTTTTTAGCTTGGGGGTGGCGTTTTATGATTGTAGCCGGATTCATTTGCCCCTCTAAAGGAACATATCCATTTTCCCAGTTATAATCTGCTTTTCGACAGTTATCGCCAACTGTTTCAATAACTCTTGAATTATACCGGTAAAGCATGGACATCATCTTGTATTTTTCAAAGGGACTAATTAGATTTATCAGTGTATCCAAGTCTTTGTTGCTTCCATAGTAGGGAGCTAAGGCTTTCACGCCTTCAATAGTGATGGTTTGGCTAAAAAAAATATCGGAAGGCGATAAGTCCAAAATAACAACTTGAGGACAATATCTTTCTTTTATTTTCATTAATAACCCATAATGATAATAAATACATTTCCCATCATATCCGCAATTATAAACACATGATTTTAGCGAATCGGAAAGAATGAAAGGAATATAATGATGCGTTGCCCTGGAAGCACCAAATATCAGCACATCACAATTAAGCTTGTTAATAATATAATTCGTCTGATAGCTTTTGTTGTATTTTGCTTTTAAATAAGATGACTGAAGAATCATCCCAATCAATTTATCTGAAATAAATAGGGTTGCAAGCAATGCGAACAGCTTCAGAAAGAACTTCTTATTTACATGCATGGGACTTAAAACTGAAAGTAAATAAATTGCGTATTGTCAAAAACGCCTGTCAGCAATATGATAATTATCAAAAACGAATAGCCCAAAAGCCTTATGGCGGTGTATCGGCTTTCAAAGATACGCATTTTTTTGGGAAAAAACTCGTCGCTTATTTCCTTAAACAGTAAAATGGACAATCCAATGACAATATAGGCAAGTGTTGTTAAGTCGATATACAAAGATGTATTAAAATTCGTAACCACATTTTTAACTATCTGGAAAGCATCGGCAACGTTGTTTGCCCTAAAAAAAATAAATCCAAAGCATACAATTCCAAAAGTCGTTAAGATGGTGCCTATTTTATAAAATAAGTTATGGTGCATGTTTCTTTTCTTTTCAAACTTCTTTCTTCTTTTTGTAATATTGGTAGAAATTACAAGAAAAACACCTTGATAGCACCCCCAAAGAACAAACGTCCATGCGGCTCCATGCCACAACCCGCTTATCAGAAAAGTTACTATCATACAAAAATTCCAATACCTTAATTTACTGCTCTTTCCAATGAGTGGATAATAAATATAATCCATCAGCCATTGTGTAAGCGATATGTGAGTGCGTTTCCAATAGTCGGAGAAAGATGTCGACATGTAAGGTCGTCGGAAGTTTTCCTGCAGTCTTATTCCAAATAAAGTCCCGACACCAATTGCAATTAAAGAATATCCTCCAAAATCACAATACAACTGGAATGCGTACAATACCGTTGCCAATATCATGGACGAACCATTATGTTGAGCAACATTATTATAAATGGCGTCAACATACATTCCGGCTCTGTCGGCAACGCATAACTTCATAAAAAAACCCCATAGCATTAGTTGTCCGCCTTTTGAAATCAAGGAATAATCGAATATCCTTTTTGAGAAAAACTGAGGCAATTGCTCGATAGAACGTCCGATTGGCCCGCAAAAGAGAGCAGGAAAAAAACTCACATAAGCCAAATAGGCAAAAAAATCATCTGTTGGAGATGTTTTGCCCTTGTATACGTCGATCACATAGCTCAATGCAGTAAACGTATAGAAACTGATTCCAACAGGCAAAATAATTCTAAACAAAGAAATATTCCAATCTTTACCGAAAAATGAAAAGGCGTCAATAAACGTTTGAATAAAGAAGTTAAAATATTTAAAAAACAGCAAAATGCCGATATTCAACGACAGAGCGCCTATTAATAGCCACCCGCTTTTTTTCTTTTTCAGGATGATTGTCTCTTGCTTTTTTGACTTCGCAATTAACAATCCCAGATAGTAGGTCGAGCAGACAGTTGCAAGTAGCAACACCAAAAAACGCCAGTCCCACCATGCATAAAAAAACAAACTCACCGATGAGATAAAAATATTTTGTCTTTTCCCGTGCTGGCTAAAGACTACCCAGTACAGGAGAAAAACCACCAGCAAGAATAACAAAAAAATAATGGAATTAAACTGCATGATTGTTAATCAAGTTGATAGCGCCCCATGAATATCCTACCCCAAAACCTACCATTAAAATATGGGTTGCCTTATCAATCCGGTTGTCCTTTCGTGCGTGGTAAAGCGCTATGGGAATAGTCGACGAGACGGTGTTCCCGAAGTTTTCCATGCATAAATAAAACTTATCATCGGGAATAGAAACAGCCTCCCTGACATATTTTAACATGTGTTTGTTTGCCTGATGAAATATAAACAAATCTATTTCCTCCTGTTGTAAATTATTTTTCTCTAAAGTCTGTCTTACCAATAAGGGAACAGTCTTTAACGTAAAATTGAAGATGGCAGGTCCATCCATGAATAAATAGTCAGGCGACCTGTCTGTCTCTGAATTGATTTCAATTCCCTGTTTTTTCATGCGATGTCCGCCACTTTCGACAATCAGGTTCCTGTACCCGCTTCCGTCGGTTCCCAAAACAGGATTACCCAGTTCAAGAAAGCCATCGACAGATACAAGCGTTGCGGCAGCAGCATCTGAAAATAAAGTCCGGTTGCCTCTGTCTTTTTTATGGATGTAATGTTGATAGGTTTCGGATGTCAACAGCAATACATTTTTTGAAATGCCGCTCGTTATCATTCCTTTTGCAATACTCAAACCATAAATGAATCCCGAACACCCCTGATTGATGTCGAATGCAGCCAGACGGGTGGACAAACCGAGTTTATTTTGTAAAATGCAGGCGGTGGTGGGGAGAAAATAATCAGGACTTTGCGTACATAAAATCAGCGCGTCAACGGTGGTTTTGTCGATGTCATGTTCGATAAATAGCCTTTTTGCCGCTAATTCGGCTAAATCTCCTGCCGTCATTTCATTAGCCAAATAGCGCTGATTTATTCCAATTTTCACGGCAATTTTTTGTTCCGACCAATCCGGGAAATCTTCTACAATAGCTGCATTCGACAAAATAGTATCGGGTACATAATAGGAAATTGCTTGTATGTACGATTTTTTCACTGCTTCACTTTAATAAAATAGTAATCCTGTTTCACCTGTATCACCTGTTTCACCTATTTCTCCTGTTTGGACTGTACCAGATTGAATAAATTTCCAATGGTTTTTGCATTCCTCACTTCTTCACCACTTATTTGAACATGATATTTATTATTTACCATGCCCATAATATTGAGCGCATACAGCGAATCCCATTCATCTAACGTACGATAACATGTTTCTGCCTTAAATTCTTCCGGTTCAGTCATTTCAAATTCTGCTGCAAAATCCTTGATAAATTCATCTAAATTCATAATTGTTTATTTTTAATGATTATTTTATTATCCACACATTCGCCTATTTGGAGTGGCTTGTAATCAGGAACATAGATTGGCTGTCCGTCAACCTCTCTAAGAATAATGTTGTTTTTGGGATACGTTTTCTCAATATCTTCACTCATTTCAGCGCCTCTCCCAAGCGTACAAAGCAGATGATATTCCGGTAAATTAAAACCTGCCATTGCAAATAAGGAGCTAAAAGACACATAGCGTATGTTGATTTCTGTCACGAAAGGCTTGCCTTCGCCATCTGCCTTCAAGTCCACCACCACCAGTCCATTCATTTCAGTTCCGATCGTGTCGCAAATAATTCGGATGGCTTTTAATGCAGTTTCCCGTATTGTAGAATCATTTAACAGGCGTCCTTTGGCCGTATTACCCGTGACGCCCGATACGGCAATTTTTGCCATGATATACGTTATTCTTTCGACGATAGCCAACTTTTTCAGGGTTCCCTTTTCAAACAGACAAAAAACGCCATAATTGCCGCCACTCAAATATTGAGAGATTTGAAACCGGTTTAAACCCGTATTTATGATGGCCCACGCCTGAAGTTCGTCTAATTTATTAGCCTTAAAAGACCCTTTGCCCGATGCAGTACCGTCAGATGAATCTCTGAGCCATACCGGATAGCCTAATGGCGATTGATAATCCTTGCTTAAAATGTCACTTTTCAATGCTTCGACACTCTTTGGCGTGAGGCCATGAGTTTCTAAAGCTTCAAAAAGGCGTTTTTTGCTAATCGCTATACGGCAGAAGTCAAGTGGAGGAATAAAATAGGGCACGTCAAATGGATTTTCAGCCCAATAAAGGACTTCAACTTCAGGCACAACAATTACTGCATCCGGCTTTTCATCTCTTAAAATTTTTTCAATAACTGTCCTGTATTGCGGATCATTCAACGCAGGGACTTTGTATAATTTGTCAAACAGCCCTTCGTACAGCCCATAGAGCGTACTAGCCATATCCCAACCAATAAACTCAGCCTTGCAAAATTTTTCGCTAATTCTGAGCGAACGTAATACGCTTCGCGCCGATATGGCACAAGCTCCTGTAATAATAATTTTCATAGCGCCAATTTATTTTTTCGTTCAATATCAAAATAATTTTCTTTTTTGTCTGGAATCACTCCTTCCCGCATAATAACCTTGAAAAAAGTACGCCAAAGAATCTTGACATCACCCGCAAAGGTGATATTTTCAGTGTAGAGGGCATCAAACGCTAATTTAGCGTCCCAACTTAACGTGTTCCTTCCCGTGACTTGCGCTAAACCCGTAATCCCGGGTCTTACTGTATGTCTCAGTTTTTCTCTCTCCGAATAATAGGGTAAATATCGTATTAATAGAGGTCTGGGGCCTACCAACGACATTTCTCCTTTCAATACATTGATGAGTTGGGGCAATTCATCAAGTGAAGTTTTACGAATAAAACGACCTAAAACAGTTAGCCTTTCATTATCACTTAGCAAATTACCAAAGTTGTCTTTTTTATTGTTCATGGACTTGAATTTGGTAATTTTGAAAATTTTTTCATCTTTACCTGCTCTTTGCTGAGAAAAAAAAACTCCGGAATCATTATTAAAAAGTTTTAGGGCAAGGATGATAATCAGAAAAAGGGGTGATAATACTAATATAGCAAAGGCTGAAAAACAGATATCCATTTTTCTTTTGATTACCGATTGATAAATTTTCATTGTTGTTTAATCCAATTATTAACAATCTTTTTCTTTTTTCCGGAACGTAATTCCGGAATTTCCTCCACATATTCAAATCTAATATCTGCATTTTTTCCCAGATTTTTTTTTAGGTCATTTACCAAATCCAATTCCCAATCGAATTGTTTTGAGCAATTTAATTTCATCAGATATTCTTTGGCTCCATTTTGAATAAATTGAAACTGATTAATTTCGTCGCTATATTTCCACATTGTATTTGTAATAAAATGAGGTGAAACCAAATTATTTTCATCATCATAAATAAAATCTACCTTACGTCCTTCAACCGAATCTAAAATATTGATTCGATTATCTTTTTTATTTGTGTAAACTGCAATATCACCAGTGTCATATCTAATCAGTGGCATTCCATAATTGAACAAATCAGTTACCACAATTCTCCCCCTTTCACCCTCAGTAGCTGGTTCATCTGCATTAAATTGAAGAATTTCCACAACATAGCTTGCCTGGTTTACATAATAGGCGCTTCCACCTCCAACTCTTTGATTTGCAATAAAACCATTTTCCATGTTTGAATATCGAGAAACGACAGGACAGTTAAACACTCTTGACAACAACACGCGTGCTCCATCAGAAATTGTTTCCGAGATAGTAATAATCCCTTTTACGTTTGCTTTGCGGGCATCATCAGGATTAACAACTTTGCTGATTGCCTCAAATGTAGACGCAAATCCAAGCAATGTTTTAGGTGAATTATCCTTAACAATGTCATTTATAATGGTTTGTATTCTTTCCGCAGATAAATCAGATATTTCAACCATTACCAAGTTTTCGAGAAAAGCAGTTAATTTCGACTTTCGATTGATATTGTTCCATACTCTCAGGTAGTACAGCCTATCTCCAACAAAATGACATAAATCCTCAAAAAAATAGATGTTTTCGGCAGTATGTCTTAGTCTTTTTCTTTTATCTTGATAGGCTGTAAAGGGCGCACCCGTTGAACCACTGGTTGTAACTGAATAAAGATTGCCTTTTTGAAACAGTGTTGATATATGACTATCAATATTATTCCTTATCAATTGTTTGTTCAATACCGGAAAATCAAGTAAGGAGTTATAGTCTTTTCTTCCCTTATAAAACTCAGTTGTGAGAACAGCATGCTTCAATAATTCATTGAGATAATTGTTTTGCAAATCCAAAAAATTTTGTTTATTCGGATTTTCCAGCATCTGCTTTATCTCATTGTATTCTTTTTTTATTTTTCCTCTTTTAAGAGAATCCAAAAACCAAAATCCCGTTTTTCTTATTTCATTAAACATTCTCATCATATTTTTTATCTCCCTCTCTGTTTGTTTATTTATCTCTATTACTACTAGTTATTAAGTATTTGAGGTGTTGAAATAAATTCCACTCCGGGAAATTTTTTTACAATCGTTTTTAACAGTCTTTTTAATTCACCCAAACCAAAAGCTCGATTTTCAGTTTCAATATTACCACTGAAATTTACCCTGTGACTACTGATATTTGCAACAGTTTGCATTGTAAAAGCA